>CDYQ01040518.1_pt1 | contig 79984 bp, 65 predicted proteins | sample 557451 | NCBI WGS metagenome assembly CDYQ01 (sample SAMEA3182059, study PRJEB8094) | gut metagenome | biome: human; feature: gut; material: Stool; isolation source: human stools | place: Canada | collected 2012-11-26
GTCATTACAGATGAAGTGAAGCTTGAAGCCGTGGCACCATCCCATCGTGCCTTTTCCACTTTTTGCAAGACCGGCAAACACCTTGTTGATATGCCTCCTGAGGTTATGGCATACAGGAATCATTGTACTGTCTACGAAAGTAATGCCGAAACACCTTCCGAAAGAATATATGCACATGAACAGCATCAGTTCATAGAATACGCGTGGCATAAGCTAAACAAAGCGATTGTAGGAAACCGCATGCGGAAAATAACTTTTCAGCTGCCCACTGATACAGTTGAGATAGTATTCTTTGAAATTGCGGTAAGTACCGAAATGGTAGCATACAAGTATTGTCATTATCTCGCTTTCCGACATGCGTCCCTTACGGTTTCTGCGCCTTACACCGTCATTACTGGATGAAGGCAAATGCATATTTTTGAAAGTTCGACACTCAAATTCTTTTCAAATTCATCAATAATACAGAAAATTTCAGTAACTTTGTCCTTGGTAATCATCGCTTATGTTATTTGTAACTATTTGATTTTCAAATATAAAGATACAATATATTTGCGAGATTACCAATTTTTATGTGTATTATTTTATCACGAACTCACGTATTTATATATGGAAAGCTTGTCGGGGACAAGGGGTATATAGGAAAGAACCTGTTTCAGAGATTATTCGTTGATGGAATACAACTTATAACCAAGTTGAAGAGCAATATGAAAGGTGCACTGATGTCCGTTTCTGACAAACTGCTTCTCAGGAAACTAGCCATTATTGAAACTGTCAATGACGAACTCAAAAATATAGCACAAGTAGAACATTCAAGGCATAGGGCCTTTGATAATTTTATCGTTAACCTCTTGAATGCAATTGCGGCATATTGCTGTTTTCGAAGCCATGTATCAATGTTACGAGAACTATTGACACACAGCTTGCATTATTCTAAATTCGTCGAACTCACGTTAAATGAACTTTGTATCGTCACTTCTAAAGCAGACATGCTACAGACACACTCTGTGAAACACTATCGGGCCAACATTTTAAACTATCGTTTTCCATACAATAAAAATCAGTATTAATTCCGATTCAAGGCAAAGTTATCCACACATAATTTCTACTGAGCCATTAAAACATTCAAAGTCGCTGTGTGAAAAACAACAAATACGGGAATGAGATAAGATAAATATAGGAGACAAATATTTGTATTTGTCTCCTACTGTCATTAATTTAAAAATATTTTGAATTTAATTTTTCAGTGAGTTTAAGCAAAAAGGCTTTTGCTTACTCATAAAAAATTATTTGACAAACTTGACAGCTTTAGTTGTTCCATCTGTATATTTTATGATTTTAATTGCAGCGCCTTTTTGTATGTTATTTATACGACGTCCTGACAAATCATAATATACAGTAGATTCAATCTCCTTATTGTCAGTATCAGCAACTGTATTCTCTACGCCTGCAGTTGTCGGTTTGCCAATTATTGATCCAGAATGAGTCGTAGTAAAGCTAAGTTGTCCTTGTTGGCCTCCAGAGAAAATGTCTACCAACATATAATCTTCTTGTTGGACGTAAGAGTCTAGATCAGCATCATAATTAAATGTGATAGCTCCAGTATATAATTTCTGATCTTGATCCATCATAGCAACACCAACATCATTTGCAAGAGTCTGCATAATAGGCATTAAGAGATTACCATTTTCATCATTGAATCCTACCAACCATGATTGAGAATAATCTGCTAATACGTTACCATCTCCATCCTCAAGCTTTTCTGTAAACAATCCATTAAAATAGTAAACAACATAATCTTCAACTGGAAGACTGATAACAGTAACCTCTCCCTCATGTGTTACCCAATCATAGTCGTCATAACTGTATGAAACAGTCTGTGGAGCCGGGAACATTTCTGCTGGAATATAGTCGAACCCTGATCCTATAGCATAGAATCCATTATAATTGTCTTCTTCTACAAGAGCCAAATAGCTGTCATCTGGATTTTCAACATAAATTTGTTTTGTATCTTTGTTATAGTTTAATACTAACGGATTTTCTATGTCATAATCGACACTAGAACCATCTTCTGAAAGGTGTACTCTACAAAGTGATAGTTTTATATCACCATAGCTACCTTGTATAGTGCCCATAGATTGCCCGTTTGTAATAGTAATTTTATCACCCGTTGAATTTAATACTCCCTCGATTTTTTGATCGGGCAATAAATATGTAAGAAGCATATTTGGGAAATAAACCTTTCCGTTATCTCCAAATTCAATGTTAGAAGCTATATGGTTTCGGCGAGAAAAATCGAGACCGTAAGGTAAATCAACAAAGTCAAGATAATAGTTAGCTGTGCTTTTATCAGCATTTGCCTTTACTGAAGATACAGCTTTTTTTGCTATAGGTTTAACCGTTTTGCTCTGTATAGCTCTGATCTCTTTCAAATTGTTGGCATTGACACTTGTCATCTTGTGCAATGTCGTCTTTTGTGCAAATCCATTTAATGAAATGAATAATGCCGCGATAAGTAAAAGTTTTTTCATAAGTTTAAATATTTTTTATGTTAAACAAAAAGATATATGCGCAGATATTCAAATTACAAAACGAAGTTAGTGTTTTTTTCTTTTTCCGCAAGATTTTTTGTAGGTAATTTTACATTGAAGCCGCTTTACTTGACATAAATCAAGTTTAAGCCATATTTATGCATAACCTTATTATACCAAACTCGCATTAAATATAGAATGTCTGTATAATTATTAAAATAATGATTAAAACATTTAGGTTTGAACATAGTAAGTGGTTTGAGATAAAATGAGACAAAATAGGCAAAACATTGCGGATATGGCTAACGCCCCGACAGCGCCGTCACGTATTCTTGCGTATCAACGTCAGTCCGTCGCGCAACGGCAAGAGGACTTTCTCTACGCGGCTGTCGTTCATCACGAAGTCGTTGAAGTTTTCGATGCCGGCAGTCTGACGGTCGCTACTCTTGGGCACTTCGAGCACATGGCCGTCCCACAGCGTGTTGTCGGCAAGGATGAATCCGCCGGGACGGAGCACGGACAGCGCCATTTCGTAAGACTCGATATATGTGCGCTTGTCGCCGTCGATGAAAGCCATGTCGAACTCTATGCCCAGCTTGGGTGCCTCCTTTATGGCGTCGCCAATGATAAAGCGTATCTTGTCGGCCACGGGCGAGTTTTCAATCCAAGGACGCGTGAAGTCTTCCTGCTCGTCGTTTATCTCGTATGTATACACCATTCCGCCTTCTTCCAGTCCTTCGGCCATGCATATAGCGCTATATCCGCTGAACGTTCCCACCTCAAGGATATTCTTCGGACGTATCATCCTCACCAGCATCTTCAGCAGCCTGCCCTGCAGGTGTCCGCTCGCCATGCGTCCGCGCAGCAAGTGAACGTTAGTGGCACGCCACAGTCTGTAAAGATAGTCGCCCTCAGGGTCGATATGGGACAGAACGTAGTTTTCTAATTCATAATTCATAATTCACAATTCACGTTTCTAATTCATAATTCACAATTCATAATTCATAATTGGGATGCTTTCTTAATTTTTAATTTCCTCCCCTTTCCTCCCAATTATGAATTATGAATTGTGAATTATGAATTAAATATTATTCCTTCTATCGCAAGTCTGTAGGAGTCGAGACCGAAACCGCAGATGACGCCAAGGCAGGCGCACGAAATCATTGACTTATGGCGAAACTCCTCGCGCTTGTGTACGTTAGAGATGTGAACCTCAACAACGGGAGCTTTCAGCGAACGTATGCAGTCCTGCAGGGCAATACTCGTGTGGGTGTAGGCTCCTGCGTTGAGCACTATGCCGTCGTAGGTGAATCCCACTTCCTGCATCTTGTTGATAAGTTCGCCTTCTATGTTGCTCTGATAATAGTCGATGTTTACATCAGGCATCTTTTTTCTCAGTTCGTCAAGATAAGCCTCAAAAGAGTTGTTGCCGTAAATCTCGGGCTCTCTACGCCCCAGCAGGTTCAGGTTGGGGCCGTTGATAATCATTATGTTCATAATATATCGCGGATTTATACTTTAAACGGCAACATGCGTGTTGCCATAAGCAATATCGTTTATTGTGATGCAAAATTAATAAAAATAAGGTAAACGCAAGAATCATAAATAAAAAAACGGCGCGGCAAGCATCTTGCAAGATGCCTGCCGCGCCTTATCTATTATAATATATGTCTGCAATTATTTGCCGAAACGCTGTTTCAGTTTCTCGATCATGTCGCGTGTCATGGCGTCAAGGTCATATTCGGGTTTCCATCCCCACTCCTCACGCGCACATGTGTCGTCAAGAGAATTAGGCCATGACTCGGCAATAGCCTGGCGCAGCGGGTCTACCTTATACACCATCTTGAAGTCAGGTATATATTCTTTTATCTTGTTGTAGATAATCTCCGGCTCAAAGCTCATAGACGCAATGTTGAACGAATTGCGGTGCTTCAGTTTAGACGGGTCGGCCTCCATAATCTCTATTGCGGCACGCAGTCCGTCGGGCATATACATCATATCCATATATGTGCCGGCTGCTATCGGGCACTCGAACTCCTCACCCTTTACGGCTGAGTAATAGATGTCAACTGCATAGTCGGTTGTGCCGCCTCCGGGAGGTGTAACGTAAGATATAAGTCCGGGGAAGCGCACAGAGCGTGTGTCAACGCCGAAGCGCACATTATAATAATTGCTGAGCAGCTCGCCCGAAACCTTCGTAACGCCGTACATGGTCTTTGGGTCGCGCACGGTGTCCTGCGGAGTCTTGTCCTTGGGCGTGTTGTCGCCAAACGAGCCAATCGAACTTGGAGTGAACACGGCGCATTGTTTCTCGCGCGCCACCTCGAGCACGTTGAAAAGTCCGCCCATGCCTATCGTCCAAGCAAGCTGGGGCTTCACCTCAGCAACGGCAGAAAGGATGGCAGCAAGATTGTATATTGTATCAATCTTGTATTTAGACACCACCTCGCCTATCTGTTCAGGCTTAGTAACATCAACGACCGCCGACGGTCCCGACTCCAGAAGTTCGCCCTTAGGCTCTGCTCCGGGAATATAACCGGCAACGATATTTCCATTGTAAAGTCCACGTAACTTCATTGTCAACTCCGACCCAATCTGGCCGGTAGAGCCAATAACTAAAACATTTTTCATACTATAAATATTAGATTTACAATTAATCTTGATACATGCACAATATCTTCAATGGACACGCCACAACAACGGCAACCAGGCACCGGCAGCCAAAACAACGGCTGCCTAAAGGCAACGCCACACCGGAAATGGCCATGCACAACATCAAATTAAGGTTAACCTGCCGAACCGCCGCCACACCAAGACAACAGACATGGACGGCATGCCGAGGCAGCAATAAGCAGCAGCCGTACACAAAACGGCGCATACATATAATGCAAAGATATGAAGAAAAGATTATATTATAACAAAATTTATCGGATTATTTACTCTATTTTCAAAAAAAAACAAGAACTTTGTAAAATGAAAACATTGATGTTAAACTTAATCTAAGAATTATGTACGGAAAAATGAAAGAGTTCCTCACGAAGGAACTGGACGGCATAAAGGCCGCCGGCTTATACAAGAACGAGCGTATAATAACAACTCCGCAGAGAGCCGGAATAAAAGTTGGCGACGGACAGGAAGTGCTCAACTTTTGCGCCAACAACTATCTTGGACTTTCTGACAACACACGCCTTGCCGAGGCTGCGGAGAAAGCCATGAAGGAAAGAGGTTACGGAATGTCGTCAGTAAGATTCATTTGCGGAACACAAGACATGCACAAAGAGCTTGAAGCCGCAATTTCCGATTATTTCAAGACCGAAGACACCATCCTGTATGCTGCATGCTTCGATGCCAACGGAGGTCTGTTCGAGCCTTTGTTCACCGAAGAGGACGCCATCATATCTGACGCGCTCAACCATGCATCAATAATAGACGGCGTCCGTCTCTGCAAGGCTAAGAGATACCGCTACGCCAACGCCGACATGGCAGACCTTGAAAGATGCCTGCAGGAAGCACAGGCACAGCGCCACCGCATAATAGCAACAGACGGCGTGTTCTCTATGGACGGAAACGTTGCCCCGATGGACAAGATATGCGAACTTGCCGAGAAATACGACGCACTGGTAATGGTAGACGAGTCGCACTCTGCCGGCGTTGTAGGCCCGACAGGTCACGGCGTGGCTGAAAAGTTCAACGCTTACGGACGCATAGACATATTCACCGGAACATTAGGCAAGTCGTTTGGCGGCGCAATGGGAGGATTCACCACAGGCCGAAAGGAAATTATCGACATGCTGCGCCAGCGCTCAAGACCTTATCTGTTCTCTAACTCTCTGGCACCAGCCATCGTAGGAGCCAGCATCGAAATGTTCAAGATGCTGAAGGAAAGCAACGCCCTACACGCCAAACTGATGGAGAACGTTGAATATTTCCGCGACAAGATGACCGCTGCCGGATTCGACATCAAGCCTACGCAGAGCGCTATATGCGCAGTTATGCTGTATGACGCAAAACTGTCGCAGGACTTTGCAGCCCGCATGCAGGACGAAGGCATATATGTAACAGGATTCTACTATCCCGTAGTGCCTAAAGGCCAGGCTCGCATACGCGTACAGCTGTCGGCAGGCCACGAGAGGGAGCATCTCGACAAGGCTGTCAACGCCTTCATAAAGGTAGGCAAGGAACTCGGAGTAATCAAATAACACTCAAGAAAATACGGCCAAGGCGGCATCACACGCAAAACTTGGCTGAGAAATAAAAATCCGGGGCATGTCGGTCCCCGGATTTTTTTAAGCTAAAACCGGGCGTTAGAGTTCTGTCTGTATTTCAGCCTTATATTGAGCTGATTTCCGTCTGACTTTCGCAAGCATGGCAGACTATGGCCAGAAAGACGGACGAAAAGGCGACAACAGAAAACAAAAAACGGTTGAAAGCACAGATAAGCAAGACAGATAAAACTATATGCTGTCTAAGAACCGAATGTAGAATAAATCCTGCCGTGCAGACATGGCCATGACGCTAAAGCCGGGAAAATACAGAATAAAGCAAAGATGATTCAGAAAGAACAAGACAACATTATACACAAATATATCCGCTACATGAAACTTCAGCGTAATTATTCAGGCAATACGCTCGAAGCATACATCCTTGACATCAACAAGCTATTAAAATTCCTGAAGGACAACGGCATCAGTCCGGAAGCGGCAAAACTAAGCGACATACAATGCTTTGCCGCCTCACTGCACGACATAGGGATATCACCTCGCTCACAATGCAGGATTCTAAGCGGCGTGAGAGCATTCTACAAATATCTGTATCTTGACGGATACATCAAGGACGACCCTACAGAACTGCTCGAATCGCCAAAACTCGGCGACCATCTGCCAGAGGTGCTCACCACGGAAGAGGTGGACAGACTGGAGCAGGCAATAGACCTGAGCAAATGGGAAGGACAACGCAACAAGGCCATAATAGAGGTGCTGTTCAGCTGCGGACTGCGCGTCAGCGAACTTGTAAATCTGAAGATGTCTGCGCTTTATCTCGACGAACAGTTCGTAAGAATAATGGGCAAAGGCAACAAGGAGCGGCTCGTGCCTATATCTGAAAATGCCATAAAGCAGCTGAAATACTGGTTTATAGACCGCAGCCACATGAACATAAAGCCGGGAGAGGAAGACTACGTGTTCCTGAACCGCCGCGGAGCTCACCTGACGCGCACCATGATACTGATAATGATAAAGCGGCTGGGCGCCGAGGCCGGCATACAGAAAACCATAAGTCCGCACACGCTGCGCCACAGCTTTGCCACCGCCCTGCTTGAAGGCGGAGCCGACCTGCGCGCCATACAGAGCATGCTGGGGCACGAAAGCATAGGCACAACCGAGATTTATACACACATAGACACGCACACTCTGCGCGAGGAAATTCTGAACCATCACCCAAGAAACATTGCCGCAAAAGAGAATGAACAGAATAAGGCGGAAGAATGAGCCGTCAAAGATATGCCGCAGACATAACGTAACACGCCAACAATGACAACAAACATAGACGGAAAGGCCATAGGCAGCAAAGACTATAAACGATACAACCATAAAATAAAACACGTGTCTGCGTAAAGTCACTACACTCGACTGAATTTGTAAAGGTTTTGTGCAGACGCGCTTTATACATATTATAACGTGAGTTCGACGAATTTAGAATAATGCAAGCTGTGTGTCAATAGTTCTCGTAACATTGATACATGGCTTCTTAGGAAAACAGCAATATGCCGCAATTGCACTCAAGAGATTAACGATAAAATTATCAAAGGCCTTATGCCTTGAATGTTCCACTTGTGCTATATTTTTGAGTTCGTCATTGACAGTTTCAATAATGGCCCGTTTCCTGAGAAGCAGTTTGTCTGAAACGGACATCAGTGCACCTTTCATATTGCTCTTCAACTTGGTTATAAGTTGTATTCCATCAACGAATAATCTCTGAAACAGGTTCTTTCCTATATACCCCTTGTCCCCGACAAGCTTTCCATATATAAATTCTACAAAGGCTTTATATTCAAGCTGTTTACGGTCATCAACATCCCCCGGCGTAATCATAAAATTCAGAAGTTCTCCACGTTCGTTGCATATCAAATGCAGCTTGAATCCGAAGAACCAACCCATGGAACATTTTCCTCTTTGTGCTATTCCCTTGAACGTTTTATGAATATGGATTCTCTGGTTCTTGCATACCCGTAAAGGAGTGCTGTCAACAAAACTGGTGCCTGTACATTTGCCAAAAGTACCTTCTTGATGAATATGGCCAGCGGGATGGCCACATGATAAGCATGATTTCCGCCTTGGACATGGTAGAATCACGGTGATATTTGCGCTTTGCGGTTGGTTTAAACGTATATTTTGCCATCATAGCATCAAAAAATTTGCAGAAGTCGTCTGCCATACAAAATAATTCTATAACTTTGCTCTCGGTGATCATAGCGATTATTGTTTGTAATACTTTGTAATTCAGCACTATAAAGTTACAACAATTTTCGCTAATCACCAAATTTACACGCATTTACAATTCGTCGAACTCACATTATAATAATAAACGCAATGAAATTATTAAGTATTTTACTTCTGCTTTTTTGTTTAAATTCAACAATTAGTGCACAAAAGCAAAAAGACCTGGTAACAATAACGGGAAAAGTTTCTGACTATAACGGCAATCCTATTGATAATTGTTCTGTTATGTTCCAAAATTCAAATTTTGATGTTCTCTTTGAGACTAAAACTGACGAAAAAGGGAAATATCAAATAAATATACCAAAAGGCAAATACAGCAACATAGGTGCTATAAATATGGATACTTATCCTCATACAATGAAAGTGGGAACAAATAATGAGAATCTGAGACTGGAGTTTTGGGGTTGGAATTTTATTGCAGACAGAGATACAACTTTAAATATACAATATAACCGAATGGAAGCATACGGAATGCACGTTTTTCAAATCCCCGGAGCTGTACCAGCCTATCAGATCTATGTCCGTCCTATGAGCTTAACAAGATTTCTTACAAATAAAGGCATACAAAACGCTCAACATAAAGAGGATTTGTCAAATATTACTCAAAAGTCATCTGCTGATACGGCCAAATGTGATAACATAGCTCCGACAATTGATAAGGTAGGCATAAAAGTATGGATTGATGGAGAAAGCGTGGATGTTTTGATGAAACAGCAAATAAAAGAATATTATAAAGAAACTGAATACGGAATAGCTTACTATATAACAGTAAGTGAACCTAAAAAAACGACAACACTGCCCTATAAAATATTTAAGATCGAATTAACTGATTTGGAAAATGGAGATAGAGGGGAGGCAATATATTATCTTGAGAATACAAATTATATAGAACATAAATGACAAAATTAAACATATTATAATCCTATTGATCTTTTTTGCAAGTTTAATGTCATTATAAAAGAGATAGCGGCTTATTGGAAAATATAAAGTCACTTGACATACTTTTTATACTCAAACTTTATATTATTGGGTGGGAAAAAGGGTGTAAATCTTTCAAATGCTTGATTTACATCCTTTTTTGCTTTATTGCGGAGAGAGAAAAAAGGAGGATAAAAAAGGCAGATGCCGGGCTATGAAAGCCAGCCGGACCCCGGCAGGTCGGAACACAGGAAAATCTACCAGATGGCACTATAAAATATTCTGATATGCCGACAGCAAAAAAATCAAGCTGTCAGCCACATAAAAACTAACCTTCATATACATCTGAAAACAATAAAACAAGGCTCCGTATCGGTTAAAAGACCGTTAAAAGCCGAAGATTTATTGTTTTAATGTGTTAAATTATTGTTTTTCGATAAATTTTTATTGAAAATATTTGGAGCATTCAAATATAGTTCATACATTTGCATATCGAAAAACGATAAATGATTATTGAATTTAGATAACACCGCTTCCCGCAGGATATTAAAAAGACAATATCACGACGTAGTTTTTCAGAACAAAGAACGTCTAACGACAAAACATATTAAAGAATTAAATAAACAAGAATAATAACGAAATAAAAAATATAGCATTATGGAACTGATTACAATTACCGCCGCAACAATTATGAGTTTGTTCACAAGCATCGCAGGAACATCCAACTCTGACAACCGCTTCGCATACAACGCAGAGATGCAGGACGGTAAAGTAAGCGCAATAGTTACTTACGACAACAGCGGCAAATATCTTACAGCCAAGACACGCAAGCAATATACATACGACGACCAGGACCGCGTGATAAGAAAAGAGGTGATGAAGTGGAACAGCGACAAGCAGGAATGGGAAAACTACCTCTGCATGGACTACACCTACAACGCCGGCAACACTGTGCTCGACATGAAGGTATGGAAGAACAGCGACAGCGCCTACGTGCAGAGCCAGCGCATGACATACAGCAGTATCAGCGGAAACGCCACGGGAGTTGACTGCTACACATGGAACAAGAGCAGCAACATGTATGAGCTTAACGACAACTACGTACTGCTAAGCGACTACACCGCCAACCTGCTGGCCGACATGAAATGACAGCAACAACGACTCTCTCTAACTAAATAAATAAAGGCCTGCCCGCCGGCCGGGAAAACAGGGCGGCGGGCATTTTTTATGAAAAATACGCAACAAGATGAAAACAAAGCTCAACATATTCTGCCTGCTTATCTTCGCCGTTATCATCGTAGACATATTGATGGCCACCGACCTTATGTTCAGCGGCATGGTCAGCGGATATAAGTCGGCCAAACACATCCAAGAGACAAACACTGAAAGCGTGGACGGCTATCGCGTTGTTTCGCTCATACCGAACGAAATCACATGGCGCAACGCAATAACTATAACCGACAGCGCAACGAATAAGTCGTATAAGGCATGGCCTACACAGATAAACCTGCCGATAGAGGATTCTTCAGGCACAGCGGGCAGCATTCTGTCAGTAATCATAGGCATAGCAATAATGGTGGCAGGCATCATCACGCTGGTGTCGTTCATACGCTTCGTGCTGAACATCAACCGCAACAACATCTTCACACGGAAGAACACGAAATACCTTAAACGCATAGGCTGGTGCATGGTGATAATAGGTCTGCTGGCAACGATAAAATACTGTAACGACGTATATGCCGCCACACAGACGTTCAGCCTGACGGGCTACACCATCGGATATTCAGACGCCGTGTACACGGGAACGATACTCTTCGGACTATTCTCTCTTGTAATGGCAGAGTCGTTCTCCATCGGACTGAAGATGAAAGAGGAACAGGAACTCACGATATAATAACCTACGTAAACAACTCTAAAGCAACAAGTATGGGTAAAATAATAGTAAACCTCGACGTGGAGATGGCCAAGCGGAAGATTTCGCTAGGCGAGCTGGCCGAAAGAGTGGAGCTTACGCAGGCTAATCTGTCGATCCTGAAGACCGGCAAGGCCAAGGCCATACGCTTCACCACGCTCGAAGCAATATGCCGCGAGCTGGGGTGCCAGCCAGGAGACATTCTGGAATACCGGGAGGAAACATAAACCGGCTTACAGCATGGTATTTACACGAAAGTAACAATTTTGCATACAAAACGTATAAAATTTATTAAATATAACAACCAGTAACAACATTCGAGAGATAAAAAAACTATCTTTGTTGAACTATTTTAAACTCTTTTTTATGAAAATAAAACATCTAATCATCACGGCCGCACTGTTCTTGGCAAGCACAGTGGGCATCATGGCTCAGGGCATGCAGATGCCTCCCATCCCGGTTGACCCGGCAGTGAGGACTGGCAAGCTGGCCAACGGACTGACCTATTACATCCGCAACAACGGTTATCCGGAGAATCGTGTTAACTTCTACATTGCCCAGCGCGTGGGTTCTATCCAGGAGAACGACGACCAGCGCGGTCTGGCTCACTTCCTTGAGCACATGGCCTTCAACGGCTCAGACAACTTTAAGGGCAACAACCTCATTGAATATCTGCGCTCTATCGGCGTAGAGTTCGGTTCTGACCTCAACGCATACACAGGCGTAGACCAGACCGTATACAGAATATGCAACGTTCCTTCTACACGCATTGAGGCTCTCGACTCTTGTCTTCTCATCCTGAAAGACTGGTCTAACGGCCTTACACTCGACCCCAAGGAGATCGACAAGGAGCGTGGTGTGATCAACGAAGAGTGGCGCCTGCGCACTGACGCACAGACAAGAATGTTCGACCGCAACCTCGAGAAGATCTATCCGGGCAGCAAATACGGACAGCGCATGCCTATCGGTAAGATGGAGATCATCAACAACTTCAAGCCTGAAGTTCTCCGTCAGTACTACCACAAGTGGTATCGTCCCGACAACCAGGCAATCATCGTAGTCGGCGACATCGACGTTGACCGCACAGAAGCTAAGATCAAGGAGCTGTTCAGCGGCATCAAGCTTGATCCTAACGCTCCGAAGGTTGTCAACGAGCCTGTGCCCGACAACAACGAGGCTATTATCATCGTAGACAAGGACAAAGAGCAGCAGACAGACATCATACAGCTGATGTACAAGCACCCCGAAGTGCCAGACAGCCTGAAAGGCAGCCTTGCATATCTCGTTCAGAACTATGCAGTAAGCCTCTCAACACAGATGCTCAACGCACGTCTGCAGGAAATACAGCAGAATCCTGACTGTCCGTTCGTTCAGGCTTACGCTTACGACAGCGACTTCATCCTGGCTTCTACAACCAAGGCATTCACCCTGGTTATCCTGCCGAAACCGGGCATGAGCGAGCAGGCCATCAGCACAGCCACACGCGAGGTTATGCGTGCCGTTAAGTTCGGCTTCACAGCAACTGAGTTTGAGCGCGCCAAGGCCGACTATATGAGCTCACTCGAGAAGGTTTACACCAACCGCAACAAGCGCGACAACGCTATATACGGTGACATCTACCGCGACAACTTCCTCGGCAACGAGCCTATGCCTTCAATCGAAGACGAGTATCAGATAATGCAGCAGATTTCTCCGGTTATCCCTGTTGAAGCTGTCAACGAGATCACCAAGGAGCTGATAAGCGAAACTGACACCAACACAGTTGTAGTGGCATTCTACACAGAGAAGGAAGGTGCTAAATATCCTACAGCTGAATCTATCAAGAAGGCCATCGACGGCGTTCACGCTGAGCAGCTCACAGCATGGGTTGACAACGTCAAGAACGAGCCGCTGATAAGCGTTCTGCCCAAGAAAGGCAGCATCAAGAGCGAGAAAGAGAACGCTAAGTTCGGCTACAAAGAGCTCACACTGTCTAACGGTGCAAGAGTATTGCTGAAGAAGACTGACTATAAGGACGACGAGGTTATCCTCAGCGCTACATCTAAGGGTGGTGCTTCTCTGCTCGGCAAGGAAGACTACGCTAACATCAAGATGTTCGACACGGCCATCGGCTACAGCGGACTGGGCAACTTCAGCAGCACTGAACTGCAGAAGGTACTGGCAGGCAAACAGGTTAACGTTGACCTCACAATGCAGAACCTGCACGAGACTGTAAGCGGAAGATCAACTCCTAAGGACCTTGAGACACTCTTCCAGATGACATATCTCTACTTCACAAACATCAACAAGGACGAGAAGAGCTACAACTCAATGGTGGGACTGATAAAGACCTCTCTGAAGAACAAGGAGCTTTCACCTGAGATGGCACTGTCAGACTCTGTAAAGAACACTCTCTACATGCACAACCCGCGCTTCGCCTCTATCGAGATGAAGGATGTTGAGAACGCTAACTACGACCGCATTCTGCAGATTGCAAAAGAGCGCACAGCCAACGCTGCCGACTTCACATTCACAATCATCGGTAACTTTGACGAGGCTGCCATCCGTCCGCTCATCGAGCAGTATATAGCTTCTCTGCCTGCAAAGGGCGCTAAGGAAAACTGGAAGCCTGTTACTACTTACAACAAGGGCAACACCGTTAACCAATTCTACCGCAAGATGGAGACTCCGAAGGCTAACGCTTACATGTACTGGTATAACAACAAGACTCCTTACACTCTCGAGAACAGCATCTACGCTGACGCAGCAGGACAGATCCTGAGCATGATCTACCTGGAGAAGATCCGCGAGGAGGCCAGCGCTGCCTACTCTGCAGGAGCTGCCGGATACTCATCACTCGGAGGCGACGTTCCGTTCACATGCATCATCGGTGTTTGCCCGATGAAACCTGAGAAGAGCGACATGGCTATCGGCATCATGAACGACGAGGTTACTAAGATGACCAAGACAGTTGACGCTGAAATGCTCAGCAAGGTTAAGGAACTCATGCTGAAGCGTGCTGACGAAAACGTTAAGAAGAACAACTACTGGCTGGGCGTTATCCAGAGCTTCGACGAATACGGAGTTGACACAAACACCGACTACAAGAAGATTGTAAGCGAAATGACTCCTGAGAAGATGGCTAAGTTCATGAAGAACGTCATCATCGGTGGCGGCAACAGCATCAAGGTTATCATGCTGCCTGACACAATGAAGAAATAACACATACGGTTATTAACCATACAAAAGGCTCCCTTACTTGCCGCACAAGGCAAAGGTAAGGGAGCCTTTCTTTTTGCCCTTTTATCAGGATAAGACACGGCTGACAGCATTGCAAAAGGCATGCTTTTACACGCTGAAAGGCGGTCTTTCGCAAGGTAAAAGCATACCTTTTGGAGATAAAGGAATGAAACAACCAAAACCGGTAATAAGCCAGTCCGGAGTAAACCTATATCAGGAAGGACAATGCGATATGATCATAAAAAAGTTTTCGGAGAAACTCGTCACTCATCACAAAGGCACATAAACCGCTGCATATCAACATTTTACAGCGTGACGAGTTGTATTTTCAACTCATCACATACAGGTCATCGCCCCATCCAAACATCCAATTAACCGGTTTCTCAAAAACAATGTGACGAGTTGAACGGCAAACTCGTCACACTATAACACACTGTTATTCAATAATTTACATAAGAATGTGACGAGTGACGAGTTTATTATAAAAACACATTAGTGTCCCGTTAAAATGGGACACTAATGTGTTGCTTTAATTAAAGCAGGATTATTCTCCACGTATAAACATGTTCTGATAGTTGATTGTAAGCCGTTTGAATAACGACACAAAATCAGCTCCTAACGAACCTGCAAACAACCGACTGTTTATTCCTGTGTTCGTAATCACTTCTGTATTATGCAATGTCACCTTAGTACCTGCCGCCTCGAAACAGAAATTTGGCAATGTTACTGCTTTTATCTGCGATATTCCACCAAAGCCGCCACGTGAAGTTACATGTTCTGCCAATCCGGCAATGGCATCTGGAAATGTTTTAGCAAATTTATTCCCCAAGTCAGACTTTACATTTCCTGTATCAAAAATCAGGTCAAAAGGCTTTCCGTTATAGCCGATTCTTACTTGAGGCGTATTTGATGCCAGATACATATTTGGCTCTTCCTCAGACACTTTTTGCGGAAAAACAAACTTTCCGGCCTCATTGTCTATGATTATTTCCTTGGCGTCCCTGATAAAGTGGTAACCTATAACTCCATCAAAAGCAAATACCGAATCGACCTCATGATCGGGAGGTGCAACCATAAAAACAGGATTATGATATACCATTTCTCCTATTTTCATTGAATCTGCCACAGCAAGTTTTACAAGACCAATCTCCATACCTGATACCGGAATAGAATCAGCTACAATTTTCAGACCAACTTCTTCTGCATACTTTTCTGAAACGAAATTGCCAAAAGAGCAACCTGTATCGAAAATATAGTTTTTCGTTATGCCGTTTACCTCTACAGGTATATAGATATGTTTGCCTCTTCCCACAGTTTCAACACTTAACGGCACGGTAACATCTCTATCAGGACGTTCAAGATAAGGTTTTGGAACATTGGCAAGTGCTTTGCCAACTTTTTCGATAAATACAAAACTGTAAAGAGATTCAAACGGAACTGATTCCTTTAGTGCATTCACCAGACTTTCTCCAACTTTTCCGGCTTGCTCATACATGCCCAAATTCAAGAGGTTCATGCCTTGCAAAGCAGCCATACCTATTGACGTTTGCGCCCCAAGCTCGTTTTGGTGATGCGCCAACAAACTATCAAGGGCAACGGCAGCATTTTCCAATTTATTAAATCCTATGCCTAACTGAGCGTCTGCCACCAGATTAAGCATCTTCACACTCACGGAGCCTTTTAGATTCGGATATTCTTTTCTTAACTGAAACAGATCACCGCCATTCAGGATTTCACCCATTTTCACATCAGCCTGTGTCTGTGAATAAACTGAGCTATACCCCAACAAAAAGGTAACAAGAAAAAATGAAAGTCTATTTATAATTTGCATACTGCTTGTAGATTTTGTATTAAACATGAAACAAATATACAAAATCCCATGAATTTTCCAGCAGTATTTATGATTTATTATTTATTTGTCTTGCCGTCGGCCTTTCCATGGCATAGCCCTCTATAACAACACAAAGACAGACGGCAAGACGCTATATAATAATAGAATGACAATCCAAACAGATTATGATTGTGATATAATAACAGCAGAAATGCCATAAATATTCACCTTTATTGGCATACATTAAATTTGGCTTTTTTCCCATTAACCCGAAGCGTTACTTTTGGATTTGAAAATTTGGTAATATGAGGAAATACAAGTGTTACAGTAACTATGCCATTCTTTTCTGCTATTTTTACAGAAGTAGCAGAATATTCTTCTCCATTCCATGATGACGACCTGAGTTTTACATCTGAGACCAAATATCGCTCTCCTACTTGATTGTCCGTAAAAACGATTGTCACCTTATCATCGTAGTTGTTGAATCCTTGACAATGAGGCTTTGCTTTGGCAGCCAAAGCTATGACAACCCACAAAAATATAATTATAAATGTTTTCATATAAATATAATTTAAAAACGGTTCATTTCATTTACTCCTGCTCCTTGTCCACGGTACCTGTCTCGTGTCGAGTTAAAGGTGTATTGCAGAGTAAGCATAAAAGTACGGTTATTGGTTGTATTGAGCTTATAAATGGAAACATCTTTGCTCATGAGTGTTACATCACGATTGCTTTTGTTGAATATATCATTGGCCTCAATTGTTATGCTGAAACGATTATTGAAAAAAGCTTTATACAGTTTTGCATTGAGATAAGATGATGATTTCTGATACGTATTGTCGCTGTTTCCTGCACTCATCCATTGCATATCCACATTCATCCAAATATCAAAAGGCAGATGAACTGCATTTTGAAATTGCACAAGACCGATGGGGTTTTCCAACCTCTTACGACCATTTGAATATTCTATGGCCAGCCATTGTTTCATAATTCCCATGTTGACTCTCGGTTGCCATATACCAACATTAAACTGCCCACCTAAAAAAGCCTGTAAGCCTTGAATTTTAGAGAAATTATCCATTGTTATAAGTTTTATCTCGCCATCATCACCATACGGACAAGTGGTGTTCATTATCGGGTCTTTCTTATAGGTATAGGTAATCTGACCGAAGAACTGATGCCATGCTCCCATTAGCTCCAAAGAATGTATTTTCTCCTGTTTAAGAAATGGATTGCCACTTTCAAGAGTAAACCGGTTAATATAGTCCACAGTACCGTCAAGATCTGCATATTCCGGACGTTGTGTCTTGTGGGTATAACTTATGGAGAGCTGTACATTCTTAATCTTAGTTGACAGCGATAACGATGGAAAAAGATTGTTATAACTTCTACTTTGATCGTCTTTTTTCTGGCCATTATCAAAATAATCAAAACTCACATGTTCATATCGTAAACCCACGTTGACATTAAAATTTCTGAAAGACTGGCCTATTTCAAAAAATCCGGCAATATTGTTTTCTTCCACGTTAGAAGCTGAGCTACCAATTATTGATGCATCTGTAATGTAATCAGACGAGAAGCGTGAAGATGTATATTCCTCTCCTATTTCTATTCCTCCTTTCCATAGCGGATAACTGAAAACAAGTCTTTCGGCAAACAGGTGGCTTCTATTTGCCCCGATGGAGTTGACAATAGAGTTATCCTGATTCTCGCTTGTCTCATCGTTCCACATATTCGTCCTGCTTTTGCGCCACATATAATCCATATTGAAGTCTATTCCAAGTTTGCCTATTTCACCATTGTAATAGAGATTTGCATGGTGTTTGGGGAGTATGTTATTTCTAGTGCGGCCAAGCATTACCAGATTATCATAAAGCATATCATCAGTAAATATTTGACTGATACCAATATGTTCTGTCTTTTGTTTCGTAAAACCATTAGAATAATAAGCTCCTATGGAATGATTTTCACTGAACATATATGAAAAGCCTGCTTTTCCAAAGAACTCATTTGTACACATATTTCCATCTTGAGCCAACGTCTGATTCCATATTACGGAAGACTGTGTGAGCATATCAACTTCGTTGCTACTTTGGAATTTACCCCACATATAGCCGAAATTGCCAAATAATTCAAGTCCGCCTGTACGGAATTTGAAGTTTGCTTGGTCAACGGTACGAAAATATTTTTGCATAACACCCTGTGTCCGAATAGTCATGCCAAAGCCGTCACCTTGAGGTCGTTTTGTTTGAATACGAATAACTGATTTTACCGAGGCATCATATTTTGCTCCAGGATTTGTTATTACTTCAATATTTTTAATATCTGCAGAACTCAACTGAGATAGTTGCGTAAGATCCATGACTTCACGACCATTTATATAAATAGCAGGAGAACCCTTACCAAATACTTCGAAATTACCATCACGTCCAAGAACCATAGGGACTTGTGTAAGAACATCATTTGCCGTACCTGCATGCTCAAGTTGAGAGCCTGCCACATTAGTGACAAGGACATCTCCTTTCATCGTTGTTACAGGGCGGTTTGCTTTTACAACCACCTCTCCCAGCATTACATTCTCCGTATTAAGCGTAATTATGCCCAGATTCCCAGAAGATGGAATGACAACAAGTTTGTCTGCATAGCCAATTGAAGACAATTTTAACAATTCGGCATTACTCTGTTCTTCACTGAAAAGGAAAATCCCATTTTCGTCAGTAACTGTACCTGTTATATAGGTAGAATCGGCTCTTAGTAGAACCACGTTAACAAAGCCAAGAGGAGAATTGTTTTCGTCCATAACCTTGCCAGTTATACTTTGAGCCATTGCTGTAACCGAAGTAACAGCCATAACAATTAATGTGAATATTGTTTTCATATTAAATTGATTATTGGTTTTTGATACAAAATTACAGCCGTCGTAAACTCTTTGCAATACCCAAAAGTATACAAATGTGTTTATTGGTAAAAAAATACACTTTTAGGTATGGCATATCGTTGAAGATAGACATAATTTTGCACCTCAAAAATAATAAAGAATATGACAAATGAAGAAATACGCCTTATTTCAGACTATAGGATTGCGATTGCTGGATCTACCGATTTTACAAACAACATTAAGACCGAATTGTATAAATCCGGTTTCAAGTCAATTACCATTATTTCATCAACAGACTGGTATCCAGATACTGTCTCTGTTGATATGATTATAGAGTATGTGGGTGATTGTATTTCCGGTTTAAAGGACAACATTTCAATACCTATAATATATCCTTTTGATTTTGTATATGGTGCAGGAGCAATTGTAATAAAACCTGACGACAAGAATGAATTACATCACAAAAGTGATATGCGCTTTTGGGTTGCTGAATATATGGCCGGTTATTGTGCTTTCTGGAATATAGAAGGATGCGAGTGGTTATATTCTGCCCTTTCGGCAATAAGAGAAGGCAAAACAAGTGAGGCTGCTCTGAAAACAGCGGCGCACGTCTGTGCACGGATAGCTGTCAACATCGCCGTTAATCGCAAAGTAAAATATTTTCCAAAATTCTACCTTTGCAGGAACTTAGATTAGTTTGTTGTTCGTGGCCGCGGCTATGGCTTCAGAGATATTACGTACATCAAGTTTCTCAAATATGCGTTGTCGATATTTCTTTATCGTGTCGGGAGACAAGCATAGTTTATCTGCAATCTCCACCATAGTATATCCCTGCATGGAAAGTGTAAGTACAGATTTTTCTCCATCTGTAAGCGTAGGAATCTGTTTTCTTTTCCATTTGCGAGAAACGGTATTATACTCAAAGAAATCAGATGTACCTATATGGTGCATCTCTATATGTCCAGCATCGGTATGTGTTGCCGCCGACACTACGCATAATGCAAGCCATACACGACCGTCGGAAGTGAGTCTAAGTGGTGTCAGCTTATGATTGACAAGGATTTTTCGTCCTTTGTTGAGAATATGAAAGTCGTATGAGATATACCAATCCTTGCGTTCCTCAACTGGGATATCATTGTAGAAAGCAAAACCTGTTCTATTTATACTCAACAACAATGACAGCTCATTTTCCGGAACATAATCGAGATAAAATCGGTAGCCTAACTCTCTCACACGCTCCTGTGATTGTCCACACAGAAACATAGGATTGGGTGACACATACAAAAAATTCTGCTTGAAATAATCGATGATATAGACACTCTGATAAGATATTCGCGAAAATGCCTCGACCGAACGGATGCATTCATCCACTCGGCTATAATCAAGTTCCTCTGAAAATTTAACCTCGTTGTCGGGTATGAAAAATTCGTCTGACTTATTCATATTAAAATGCGAAATATTAGACATAGAACAAATATACAAAATCCCATGAATTTTCCAGCAGTATTTATGATTTATTATTTATTTGTCTTGCCGTCGGCCTTTCACTAGAATAACTCTATTCATGCGAAAAAGCAGACGGCAAGACGCTCTGTATAAAACGATAATCCAACAGGATTATGATGAACGGTTCTGCTTAAAGTTCGTGAAGTTCTTTCAGCTTGTCAGCCATTTTCTCTATCATAACCGTTGACAGGATGATCTTGCCCTGGCGGTCGATAAGATACATGGCAGGAATCCACTTGATTTTATACATCTGCGAAATTTGGGTTTCCTTCCATTTCTTCAGTTCGCTGACGTTGAGCCAGTCCATGCCGTTGGCCTCAACATAGTTTTTCCAATTTTCTTTTTTGTCGTCGAACGACACGCTTACAAACTTGATGCGCTCGCCGTATTTGGCATAAAGTTCCTTCAGCATGGGCACATCCTTTCGGCAGTCGGGACACCACGAAGCCCAGAAGTCGAGCACGACATAGTTTCCGCGCAACTGGCTGAGCGTGTGTTCTGTGCCGTTGATGTCCTTCAGAGTGAAGTCGGGAGCCTCAGTTCCGGGCTTCAGCAGTTCGGTGGCATAGCGCGAGTCGGCATCCTGAGCCGCAGCGCCAAGGACTGTCATGATGGCGAAAGCCGCCATAAAGATAAGTTTTTTCATAACGCTAAAATTTATTTTGGTTAATAAAATTCACTACAAACATCATGCCTGAACGACAGCAGATGTGCAGGCACGACACGAAGAGTCAGATCCGCTCCATGCGCAGCACACGGTCGCAATAGTCTACCACGGCCATGCGGTGGGTTACAAAGATGATGGTGCGCTGTCTGTCTGCCAGCAGATTGGCAAGCAGGCGGCGCTCTGTGTCAGGGTCGAGCGAGCTTGTAGCCTCGTCGAAGAGCATCACGCTGCCGTCGCGCAGCAGCGCCCGGGCTATGGCAATGCGCTGCGCCTGACCTTCGCTCAGTCCTCCGCCCGACTCAGAGCATACGGTGTCGAGCCCGTCGGGCAGCTCGCTGACAAAGTCGGCACAGGCACGATGAAGGGCGTTGAGCATATCATCGTCAGTGGCCGAAAGGTTTCCAAGCCTCAGATTGTCGCGAATGGTGCCGCTCAGCAGCGTGTTGCCCTGCGGCACATATACAAAGTTGCAGCGCGTGAGCGACGACAACTGGTAGATTTCGCCTCGTCCGTTGTATATCACGGCGCGTCCCGAGTCAGGGCGTATCAGGGCAAGAATCATGCGCACAAGAGTGGTCTTGCCGGTGCCGGTCTCGCCGAGCACGGCAGTACAGCTGCCCGGGGTGAAGTCGAACGAAAAGTTATTCATTATCTCGCGTTCGCCGTCAGCGTAGGCATAAGCTACATTCTCGAAGCGCACGCCCACCCCACCGTCGGCAGCTACATGCAGCGGAGCGCCCTGCTCCTCAAGCGGATTTTCCTCAAGTTCCATGAGCCGTTCTGCCGCCGTGAGCACCGACACAAACTGAGGAACAAGCTTTGTCAGATTGCGTGCCGGCCCCTGTATGCGCGCCACGAGCTGCAGAAAGGCCGTCATGCCGCCGAAAGACAGCGTGTGGCCGTACATCCTTATGGCTCCCCACAGAAAGGCGATAAGATAGCCTGCCGCAAAGCCGAAGTTGAGGACAAAGCTCGAAAACAGCGAGAAGGCCGTGCGCCTTACCACATTATGCCGCAGTTCGCTCTGCGTTGCCTCAAGCCGCTCCACCATGGCGTCGTCTTTTTCAAGAGTCTTTATGAGCATGCGGTTCTGTATGGTTTCCTGCAGCACGCTCTGCACGCGGCTGTCGCAGTTGCGAACGTTACGCGTAAGACTGCGCATGCGCCCCACATATAGCCTGCTGACAAGCATAAACAGAGGCAGCATTATCACGATGACAACGGCCAGCATGGCGTCCATCGAGAACAGATAAAAAAACGATCCGAGAAAAAGAGCCACCACCGAAAGCGTGTTGGGCATGGTTTCGGTAAGAAACTCCACTACAGTCCTAACGTCAAGCTCAAGCCTGTTGAGCACGTCGCCGCTGTGCATGCTGTCGCGTCCGCGCCACTCTGAGCGCAGTATGCGGTCGAGCATGTGCTGCTGCATGCGGTTCTGCGCCTTTATGCCGAGAATGTTTCTCACCCATACCGAAGCTATGCTGACGCCAAAGTCGCAAAGCACAAACACGCCCATAAGCGCCACTGCCGCATAGAGCGAGCCGCTGCGGACATGAGATGCCACGTCGATGGCATTCTGAACAGCCCACACCGACATCAAGCTGGCAGCCACGCCGAGCAGTCCGAGCGCGGCGTTGAGCACGGCCTGAAGCCGGTTGCCGCGCCAAGCGTGCCACAACCAGCGCAAAATAGCCTTGACGGGATATTTGCTTTGGGGTATTCTCAACAGGTTCTTTATCTTCATAAGCTTCTGCTAAAGGTGCTTCCGGGTATGTCGCAGACACCACGCCGGAATGCAGGACTGATGTCAGAATACTGGTGCGGAGATGTTGTCAGCCGCGCGTGTCGGCTCCCCACATCATCTTCTGGCGCAAGGTGGAGAAGTATTTCTGACTGCTGCGCTTCACGATTTTTATGTTGTATGGTGCCTTGCGTATGGTGAGCCGTGTCTTCTCGCTGCACTTTGCCGACTGTCCGTCGACGGCAATGAGGAAGTTATGGTTACGGCTCTCCACGGTGAGAGTTATTTCAGAGTCGTCTGAAATCACCATCGGCCTGATGTTCAGGCTGTGCGGAGCCACCGGCGTAAGGCACAGGATGCCCGTCTGCGGCACGATGATAGGTCCGCCATTCGACAGCGAATAGGCCGTTGAGCCCGTAGGAGTGCTGACAATGAGTCCGTCGGCCTGATATGTAACGAGATACTCGCCGTTGATGCTTGTGCGTATTGATATCATCGAGGCATTGTCGCGCTTCAGCACGGCTATGTCGTTGAGCGCATGGCTCACACCCGGCAGAGGCTTGCCGTCGGCCTCAACGCATATTACCGAATGGTTCTCCAGCGTGTAGTCGCCGCGATAGAGCGAGTCGAGCGCGCTCTCGGCTTCGGTAGGCACGATGTCTGCCAGGAATCCGAGCCGACCCATATTGACTCCAAGTATTGGTATATTCTTGCTTCCTACGAGCCCCGCCGCACGCAACAGCGTGCCGTCGCCGCCCATAGATATGACGAAATCAGCCATGAAGTTGCCTCCCTCAAACACTTCAACGGAGCCTGGCGACAGTCGTCCGGTGCTTACAAGAAAGTCGTAAAAAAGTTTTTCAACGCACACTTCAGCGCCGCGGCGCGTGAGATACGACATTATATCCCGGATGTTAGCCGACTTCTTTGCCTGATAGATATTTCCAAATAGTGCGAATTTAAACTTGCGCGACCCCATAATTTTAAGCTTTTAAATTTCTTTTTTAGTACAGGATGCAGAAAAATGACAAACATTTAGTAACTTTGCCAATGAATAAACTTATCTGCAAAGATGTCACAAGCCTCGTATGACAACAGCCAGAAAGCCGCCTGCACAAGGCTTGTCATATGCAAAATTACATCATTTTGCGGAATAACAGATACTGCTAACTAAATAAATTTGTAAAAAATGACGAAATTAAGCGTAAACATCAACAAGGTGGCTACAATACGCAACGCACGCGGAGGCAACAATCCCGACGTGCTGAAAGTGGCCGTTGATTGTGAAAAGTTTGGCGCGCAAGGCATCACCGTGCATCCACGTCCTGACGAAAGACACATCAGATACCAGGACGTAAGAGACATCAAACCACTGATAACAACAGAGTTTAACATAGAGGGCAACCCAATTGACAAATATATTAAGCTGGTGCTCGAGGTGAAGCCCACCCAGGTAACACTTGTGCCCGATGCTGACAACCAGATAACGAGCAACCACGGATGGGACACAGTGGCCAACAAGGGCTTTCTGACCGACGTGATAGGACAGTTTAAGGAGGCAGGCATCAGAACGTCGATATTCGTCGACGCCGAGCCTAAGATGGTTGAAGCGGCACGTATGTGCGGCACCGACAGAATAGAGCTTTACACTGAGCCATACGCAGCAGGCTATGAGGCCAACCGCGAAGAGGCGATAAAGCCGTTCGTAGAGGCGGCAGAAGTGGCAAGAGAAGTGGGGCTTGGCCTCAACGCAGGACACGACCTCAGTCTGCAGAACCTGACCTATTTCCATCAGAACATTCCATGGCTCGACGAAGTCAGCATAGGTCACGCACTGATATGCGATGCGCTGTATTTCGGCCTTGAAGACACGATAAAGAAATATCTGGCATGCCTGAAATAAGGCTATGCCATCATTATACAAATAAACGTTTAAACCTTAAAATTCAGAAAACCACATGGCTAAAGTTTATGAATTCCTGGCTACAGGCTTCGAAGAGATTGAAGCCCTCATACCATTAGATATTATGCGCCGCGCAGGCGTTGAGTTTAAAACCGTGAGCGTTACAGGCGCAAAGGAAGTTGAATCGGCACACGGAGTGAAAATCACTGCCGACCTGCTGTTTGAGGAGGCAGACCTCAGCGACGCCGACCTGCTCATGCTGCCGGGCGGACTGCCGGGAGCTACCAACCTCAACGAGCATGTTGGAGTAAAGAAGTCTCTCATAGAGCAGAACCGCAAGGGCAAGATGATCGGTGCAATATGTGCCGCACCTATGGTGCTTGGCGGAATTGGTCTGCTGAGGGGCAAGCGTGCCACATGTTATCCCGGATTCGAGAAATATCTTGACGAAGCAGAATACACACATGAACTGTGCACCGTAGACGGCAACATCACTACCGGAGAAGGTCCGGCTGCCACCCTGCCCTATGCCTACACACTGCTCGAGGCTCTTACCGACCATAAGACAGCCGACAGCGTGGCCGAAGGCATGATGTTCAAGCATCTCATGATGAAATAACGACAACCGGCTCATCAGCCCGGATACGGCAGCAAGACTTGTATTCGGGCTGATGAATATATAAGCACGGATTAGCCCCCGTGGCGGCGTGTATGCATGATGCGGAACACATACATCTGTCCTGCATCTGAAGATATAGCCTGCATGGGCACAGCTGCACGCCCATACACACATAGAAAACTTACTGACAATAAGACAAAACAAGAAGAATCACAAGAAGAATATTATGGACTATGTTGTAATCGTTGCCGGAGGCAAAGGATTGAGGATGGGCTCTGACATACCAAAGCAATTCTTGCCTGTCAACGGATTTCCTGTCCTTATGCACACAATAAAAAGATTCAAAGAATACAGCACCACGCTGAAAATAATACTTGTGCTGCCTAAGGAGCAACAGGAATGTTGGCACGAACTGTGCAAGAAATATCACTTCGCTGCTGAATATCAGATAGCGGACGGAGGCGAGACACGCTTCCACTCAGTCAGAAACGGACTGGCATGTATACCCGACGACGAAACAGGAGTGGTAGGCATACACGACGGTGTGCGCCCGTTCCCGTCGATTGAGGTGATATCCAACTGCTATGAAACAGCAAGAACACGAAAGGCCGTGGTGCCGGTTACGCCCGTAGTAGAAACCCTGATACATCTCAACGCCGACAACAAGAGCACCACCGTGCCAAGACAGGAGTATCGCCTTGTCCAGACGCCGCAGACCTTTGACATACAGCTGCTGAAGGAGGCATACAAGCAGCCCTACCGTGAAGACTTCACCGACGATGCCTCTGTGGCAGAAAGCATCGGGCAAAGTCCGACGCTCATAGAGGGCAACCGCGAGAACATAAAGATAACCACTCCGTTCGACCTGCTTATAGCAAGGGTGCTGGCGTAGATAATTTGCTGACATAATATTTTCATCTAATCTGAAACATCTCTCAAAACGCGACAATGCTCGACATATTAGACCAGGACATACAGTATCTTCCGGGCGTAGGCCCAAGGCGCAAGACTCTGCTCAGTAAGGAACTGGGCATCAGCACCTATAAGGAACTGCTTGAATATTACCCATACAAATATGTCGACCGCAGCCGCATATACCGCATAAATGAACTTTCGGGCGACATGCCCTTCGTGCAGATACGTGCAAGAATACTGAGTTTTGAGACTTTCGAGATGGGATTCCACCGCACAAGGGTCGTGGCACATGTGTCAGACGGAACCGGAGTGGCAGACATCGTGTGGTTTTCGGGAGCAAAATACATCATCAGCCACTATAAACTTTCTACCGACTACATAATATTCGGCAGACCTACCGTGTTCAACGGGCGCTACCAGTTTGCACATCCCGACATTGATCCGGCATCAGAAATGCAGCTATCACAGATGGGACTGCAGCCGTATTATGTAACTACGGAAAACATGAAGAAGACGGGCATGACGTCGAGAGCCATTGAAAAGCTCATAAAAAGCATGCTCGACAACATGAAAGAACCGCTCAGGGAAACCCTGCCCGACTTCATAACCAAGCCGCTGAACATGATATCAAGGGACGAGGCGTTCAGAAAAATACACAACCCAAAAACGCCCGACGACATGAGCAAGGCCCGCTACCGCCTAAAGTTCGAAGAGCTTTTCTATGTTCAGCTCAACATTCTGCGATACGCCAGCGACCACAGGCGCAAATATCGCGGCTATATATTCAGCCGTGTAGGCAAGACGTTCAACGACTTCTACTTCAACAACCTTCCTTTTCCGCTCACAGGCGCACAGAAACGTGTCATTAGGGAAATAAGGAAAGACATGGGCTCGGGACAGCAGATGAACCGTCTGCTGCAGGGCGACGTGGGCAGCGGCAAGACGCTCGTGGCACTGATGTCCATGCTCATCGCCATAGACAACGGCTTTCAGGCCTGCATAATGGCCCCGACAGAAATTCTGGCGGAACAGCACCTTGCCACAATACAGGGAATGCTCGGCGGAATGGACGTAAACGTAGAACTGCTGACCGGCATGGTGAAAGGCAAGAGGCGCAAGGCCGTGCTGGAAGGACTGGCCAACGGAAGCGTAAACATACTGGTGGGCACCCATGCCGTCATCGAAGACACCGTGCAGTTTGCACGCCTCGGCTTTGTAGTCATAGACGAGCAACACAGATTCGGAGTGGCACAGAGGGCACGGCTATGGAACAAGAGCGACAATCCGCCGCACGTGCTGGTCATGACAGCCACGCCTATTCCTCGGACACTGGCAATGACCATATACGGCGACCTGGACGTGAGCGTCATAGACGAACTGCCGCCGGGACGCAAGCCTGTAGTGACAATACATAAATATGACGACCAGACAACAAGTCTGTATAACGGAATAAGGAAACAGATCAACGAGGGGCGTCAGGTATATATCGTGTTCCCGCTGATAAAAGAAAGCGAGAAGATAGACCTCAAGAATCTTGAAGACGGATTTGAAGGACTCAAGGAAGCGTTTCCCGAATTCAGGCTGAGCAAGGTTCACGGCAAGATGAAGCCGGCAGAAAAAGAAGAGGAGATGAAGCACTTTGTGTCCGGTGAGACCCAGATACTCGTGGCCACCACCGTAATTGAGGTAGGCGTAAACGTGCCGAACGCATCAGTGATGGTAATACTCAACGCCGAACGCTTCGGCCTGTCACAGCTGCATCAGCTGCGCGGCCGTGTAGGACGAGGAGCCGACCAGTCATACTGCATACTTGTAAGCAAGCGCAAGTTAAGCGAAGAGACACGCAAGCGAATAGACATAATGTGCGACACCAACGACGGATTCAGGATTGCAGAAGCCGACCTGAAGCTGCGTGGCCCCGGAGACCTTGAAGGCACACAGCAAAGCGGAATGGCCTTCGACCTCAAGATAGCCGACATTGCGCGCGACGGTCAGCTGGTGCAGCTGGCACGCGACGAGGCACAGAAAATAATTGACAAAGACCCCATGTGTCAGAAGCAGGAATATGCCATGCTATGGAAAAGGCTTGACTCACTGCGCAAAACAAACATAAACTGGTCTGCCATTTCATAGGTATTTTAACTAAAATGCTAACAATATGAATATCAACCAGTTAGTATTAGTTAAATTAGGGACACCTTGCATGCCAGTTTGTTAAAGTGTCCATAAAGTTGTTAAACCGGAAAACAACTATCACACTTTTTTATTATCTTTGCAAAGGTTTTTATGATAGGCCGGAAAATTTTTATCTGTTGATTTTTTTCTGACTATCGCCCGCGGCAGCCTCCGCACTTTTATCTTAACCAAGAACAATAAATTATGTATTTAATAAAAAGAACAATAAAGACATTAGCATTTACGGCATTATTTACCCTTACGGCAGTAACGGCATCAGCCCAGGATCTGCTGGCCCGCCAGGCACCTATCGACAGAAAGATGAAGGCGGTTGACACTTTAGCCCTTAAAAACATAATACAGAGAGAACAGACCGGCTCCCCTTCAGCACAGCTTTACAAGGAATGGAGCAACAAATATGCTCACCGCGCCACAACCCTTCCTGATTCTTTTCTTATTAACCTCAAGCACTTCTGCATGCCTACGACAAGCAAAGTCATAACATCTAACTTCGGACGTCGCTGGGGCCGCATGCACAAAGGTATCGACGTGAAGGTTTACATCGGCGACACAATACGTGCCGCATTCAGCGGAAAAGTAAGAATAGTAAGATACGAAGCCAACGGATATGGCAACTATGTGGTTATACGCCACTATAACGGACTTGAGACTATATACGGACACATGTCTAAGCACCTGGTTGAAGAAAACCAGACTGTAAAAGCCGGAGAGCCCATCGGACTTGGCGGAAACACCGGACGAAGCACAGGTTCTCACCTCCACTTTGAGACACGTCTCTGCGGCGTAGCCCTCAACCCGGCACTCATGTTCGACTTCAAGAACCAGGACGTAACAGGCGATACATATATGTTCCGCCGCAATACTTATAACAACGACTCAAGACTTGCAAACAAGGAAAGAGGAAAAGACGACAACGAATATGCATCAGCAGAGAACAGTTCATCGTCTGACAAGAGAAGCAGAAACAACGACAGCGGCGACATACGCTATCATAAGGTTAAACGCGGAGAGACTCTGTCGAGCATCGCAAAGAAGCGCAACACAACTATCGAGGAGCTCTGCAAGCTTAACCACATAACAAAGAAGATGCGCATACGTCCCGGACAGATCTTAAGATACTCATAATTGTTAATGTCTATAAATGTCAAGCGGCTGTCAGCATTATGCTGGCAACCGCTTTTTTTATTCCAATCGGTCATCAGGCGGGCTGAAAGCATGAATACACAAAATTGATAAAGCTATGTGCGGTCTAATGACCGACTGAGGGTTATGTTTTCTGCCAGACATACCTGTTTCTGTCGCCTGTCTGAATCTGCATTTTCCTGATACAGCCGCCATGCCTGCGAAAAAGCAGACGGCAGCACTTCCGATATAAGACAGCAATACTTTCTATATAAAACAATACGCCCAAATCAGCATGACCGATTTGGGCGTAATTTATAACTGATATTTCTGATTCTTATTTTTTTATCACCGCACGTATGACAAACCAGGCATGCATGACGATAGTGGTAAAAAGTCCGTAATGACGGCTCATAACATCAAAACGTTCAAGAAGCGAAGCCCTGTGGTTCTTTGTCGACTGCCCCTCACGCTGATAGTCGGCAATGGTGGCATGAACGTTCACCAGTGGCAGCGACTCTTTCTCTGCTTCTTTCATAATTCTTATACACCAGTCAACATCTGCCGAAAAACGATAACGCAAGTCGTAAGGAACCTTCTGCGCCAAATCAGTGCGCGCATAAAAAGCCTGATGGCACACAAGCATACCATGACGGAAAGAGCGCCACGTGAGTTTTTCTGGCGGTGTAAGCCTTCGCCGGCTCATATAGTTGCCGTCATTATCCACCCAGTCGGTATCACCATACAGCACTCCCGGCAGCGGTTTTCCTTCGCTGCTGCACTCTTCAAGACGTGCGTTGGCAGCAATAACAGCCAACGTATCGGCCGACGGGAAGAAGTCTCCGGCATTGAGGAAACACACATAATCGCCCGTAGCCAGCCGGCGCCCTTTGTTCATGGCGTCATACAGTCCCTTGTCAGGTTCGGAAATGATCCTCACCTCATGGCCGTTGCAGGCTGCATCTGAAGCCTTTTTATATTCTTCTGCCATATTCTGCGTGCCGTCAGACGAAGCTCCGTCTATAATAAGATGCTCCACTGCCGCATAAGTCTGCCTCGCAACGCTGTCAGCCGTGCGCATAAATACATCGGCCGCATTATACGTAATTGTTACAATCGTAAACTTTATCATAATCTGTAATGCCTGTAAGCCCTGGCCTGGTTATAAACCTCGATATACTTCATCGCCACGCTCTGCTGCGAATAGCTTATTGAAACCTTTTTCACCGCATTGTCGCTCAGTTCGTCATAGTCGGCTTCAGAGAGCACCCAGCGCATGCCTTCTGCCAGATCTTCGGCACTCTTGTATTCAGCCACATACCCATTCTTGCGGTGATCTATCATCTCCGGTATGCCGCCCGACTTAAATCCTACGCACGGCACGCCGCAGGCCATAGCCTCCATTATAGTGTTAGGCAGGTTATCTTCAAGCGAAGGCAGCACAAACAAGTCGGCCGCGTTATACACATCTATAATCTTCCGTTGGTCGCTGACATAGCCGAGCGGGCACACCGGAAAAGCCAGCTTGTCGGCATAGTCTTCCGAGTGGCCTCCAAGGATAACTATGCTCGTGTTTTCCTTCATCTCAGGGCAACGCTCTGCCATAATCTCGCAGGCACGCACCATATAGTCCATACCCTTGCGCTTGTCTGTTATACGCTGTGATACGACCAGAATAAGACGTCTGTCAATAGGCAGCGACAGACGCATGCGTGCCTCGCGCTTGTCAGCCGGCTTATACTCGCGCGTATCTATTGGGTTAGGTATGCTGACCACCTGCTTTCCCGTCAGCAGCCTGCTGCCGCGCACGGCTGAACACAGCCATTTGCTGCACGTAACAAAGAATATGTTGCGCGACGACCACACCTTGGCCTTGCGCCTCCATATCTTTGCCGAGAGGTCGTTGGCAGAGCCTCCGCCGGGCAGATACTGACAGTTATGACATCCCGTGGTCTTATAATAGTTACATTTGCGGGTGTAGTGACATATACCCGTAGCCGGCCAGAAGTCGTGCATTGTCCACACTACAGGCTTTCCGCTGTCGATAATCTTGCGTATATCCTTTATCGAGAGCATGCCCTGGTTTATCCAGCTCAGATGTATCACGTCGGCTTCCTTAAACTCGCGCATGCGAGTTATGTCAGTACCGGCATTTGCTATGTCAACCTCAAAGAGATGCTTCCGTGAAAAGTGCATGTGACAGAAAATGCACCATCGCTCCCACAGGAAGTTCCACCGCTGCCATATACCTTTAGGCAGCTCCACCACCGTGATGTCCGAAGTCTCCTTGTCGCGCACCAGCATATTAGCCTTAACGCCATTATTGTTAAGAGCCTCCATTAGCCGGTTGGCAGCCACGGCGGCGCCTCCGGTCTTCTCGCTTGTATTTACGATTAGCACCCGCATTGTTCAAAATGTTTATGTTTTTTATTGCAAACACAAAATTAAAATAAAATACTTATTCTACCAAATTTAACGGCTGTTTATATGCTGTTATCGCACACAATTTATTGATTTGCGTCAAGAAAAGCGTCTTTGATTGCAAAAAGACACGTGCAAGTATTGACAGATAACGTTTTTCGCCGTATCTTTGCAGCATCAAAAGGTTAATAAATTGTTTAGGTTAGTAAATAGTATTAGTTTAAGGTAAAGTTTTCATGATTATTTAGGATGACAAAGGAGGCCGTGAGGTTCCCTTTCGAATCGAAAAAGGTTTTTTAGTTAAACATATTTTTAATACGCTGCAGCTTGCTGAAAGTTGCAGCGTGTTTTTTATACTCACAAAAGTTCCAAACAGACATAGTCCCAGTCAGTCATTAGACCGTTTTTGTCTATTCTGTACATTCATGCTTTCAGTCCGTATCCTTGTTTTATATAGGCGTTTTTTTGTGCTACGTGATGTGCAGCAAAGAGAGACTACGACATAAACAATAGCGCACAAACAGCCCGTAGGGCTACACTTTTGTAACCGGGTGTGGCGAAGCTCAGCTAAGCCACGCCCGGTTGTTCTACAAAGATGAACATGCACCCGAAGAGGTGCTACTTTAAAACATGTTTTCTAAGTGAGTGTTTTTTATAACAAGTATCACCACTTCGGGTGATTTCCCATGTTTATGCATCCGTGGGTGTGCCACCCACGGTTACTGAAATATAGCCCTTCGGGCATCTCTTACCAGATGCGCCGGTTGATTTACAATTATCGTGCAAACGAGAGCAGAAGCAAATTATATTTGGTTATGCTTTCGCTTGCACGACAATCAATGGAATTAATCTGCCATAATATAAGTATAAGGAATCAACAATCAGCGAAGCTAATTTCAATCTGCTTGCTTCCTATGTATAATTTATAGGTAGGAATTGCGGATCAAAGATCCTTATATTCGATGCTGTCGGATCGCAGATCCAACAGAACATTAGTCTTGCTGTTTCTCTACAATTCTTATATTCAATGCAGCCGAACTACTGGCCGAATTCTAATAACAGATTTGCTATGATCAGTCGTCCTTGCGTTCTATCAGCACCACGGCATAAGCGCTTATGCCCTCTTCACGGCCCGTAAATCCAAGTTTCTCGGTTGTAGTAGCCTTTATGGATATGTTGTCCTCGTCGGTGCCTATAACTTCTGCAAGGCATGCCTTTATGGCCGGCACATGCTGATTGATCTTAGGGCGCTCGGCACACACTGTGGCGTCGATGTTGCCTACCACATATCCCTTGCCGGCAATAAGTTCAACGGTCTTGCGCAGCAGCACCTTGCTGTCTATGTTGAGCGTGTCGGCCGATGTATCAGGAAAATGATAGCCTATATCACGCATATTGGCAGCACCGAGCAGCGCGTCGCATATAGCGTGTATAAGCACGTCGGCATCGCTGTGTCCCAGCAGTCCCATGCTGTGCTCAATCTTTATTCCTCCGAGCCACAGGTCACGGCCCTCAACGAGCCTGTGAACGTCAAATCCAAATCCGGTTCTAATCTTCATAATCGTTTATTTTAGTTCTGTTTTGCTATTCAATATGATAATGTAAAACAAGAAGTCGCATGGGCGCGTTATTTCGGGCTCATGCGACTTCTTGTTTTTCCGGCTCCCTTCGGTTTATCTGCGGAACAGGTCCTTTATGCCGTCCATGTCGAATCCGAGAGTGAAACGCAGTGTCTGGTCGAGCGGGTTGCTCTTTGCCGTTGCGATTACATAACCGCAGTCGAGCGAGAAGGCGCTCATGCGGAAACCGGCACCTACGGTGAAGTATTTACGGTTACCCTTGTTCTCCGACTCATGGTGATAACCGGCTCTCAGTGTAAACTTGTCGTTATACACATACTCAGCACCCACACTCCAGTTTATCTCCTGCAGCTCTTCCTTGAATCCGCCGGGAGCATCGCCGAAGCTCTTGAATATACCTGATATGCTCGACACGTCGTAATATTCTTTCTGAACGCGCTGCTGATAGTCTTCTGTCGACTCGCCTTCCTCCTGCTTAGGATATGTAGGCACAAGGAGCTTGTTGGCATCTGCAGCTATGGTGAATCTGTTAAACTCGTCGATGGGCACCATCAGGGCAAGACCAAGACGCATGTTCGTCGGTATAAACTCGCTGTTGTCATCACCTCCGAACGTAATCTTACTACCGATGTTGCTTATGTTTAGTCCGATGCCGAGCTGACACTCGCGCGCACCAATGTTTATATAGTCGTTATAGTAGCAGGCAATGTCGGCTGCAAACGCACTACCAGGCGACGTATCGTCCGTGTAGTCGTATGTAAGGTCTGAGTAGATCCATCTTACGGCAGCAGCCAAAGAGAACTTCTCGCTCAGCATAAGCGAGTAAGCCACGTCGAACGACATTTCATAAGGGTTAATCGTCATGCCGCTGCTCTCGCCGGTCTCGCCGTTATAGTCGGTCATAACCTCACCCAGCGAGAAATATCTCAACGATGCCGACACGGCACTGTAGTCGCCAATGCGGTAATATCCTGACAGATAAGCAAGGTCCATGTCGCTTACGAGCTGACGCAGCCACGGCGTATAGTTGAGCGACACTCCTGCACGGCTTATACAGAAAGGATACTTGGCAGGGTTCCAATATTGCGAGTTGACATCAGGGTCGGTAGCCACACCGACATCACCCATACCGGCGGCACGTGCGTCGGGGGCTATCATCTGTGAAGTTACTGAGGTGTTAACCGGATTAAACATGTCCAGCTTGTCCTGAGCAAAGGCTCCGGCCGAGGCCACAGCAAGCATCAATGTCAACAATATTCTTTGACTATTCTTCATTCTTTGTCTTTATTTCTTTTTCTGTAATGATTATGCAACTAAAAAACTTTTGTCATGCGCAGAAGCGACATGCGCCTTGATATAATAACCGCTTTTCTCTCATTTTATTGTGTAGTGCGGTCATTAATGCCACAATTTAGCGTAGCCGTCACACCTTGTTCAGGCTGCCGCCATGCAGCGTCAGGCATGGCGCGTCACCGGTGCGGCTGCCGTGTCAGCGCGATATGATAATCAGCTTCTTTGCCTTCGACACCATGTCGCTGCCGCTGCCGCCAATCTTCACGCGGTAGATATAGACGCCCGTCTGCAGCTTGCCGCCGTTGCTGCCCGTCAGGTCCCAGTCTACGGTATAGTTGTTGTTTGCCGACACGCCGCTCTCCTTGTGTTTCCACAGAGGACGGCCGCTCATGTCGAACACCTCAATCTCCACGTCAAGGTTGCTTCCGGCGCGGTCGTGGTTGATGATAAACGTTGTCGACGTTCTGGCGGGGTTGGCCGTGCAGTTGATGTCTATCAGACCGGGGCGCAGACCGCTCACCACGTTGAACGTAAGTTCGGTGGTGGTCAGGTTGTTCATTATGTCCCATGCCTTAAACCTGAGCGTGTGCATGCCCGGCTCAAGCTCCGGTATGCTGTAGTATGTCGAGCCGCTGGTGTAGCTGCCGAAGTCGTAGCTGAAGTTGTCGTTCAGCACGTATGTCTTGTCGGCATCGCCGTCTATGGTCAGCATAAGGTCGTGGCCTATGCCGCTGCCCGTGGTGTTTATTCCGTCTTTGTCGGTTATCTCGGCCACGAAATAAGGCGTTGGATTTACGTTGCCGCCGTTGACAAAGGTCGGAGAGTTAAGATAGCAGTAGACAGACGGGCCTATGCCGTCGTTGTCGAGCGAGCCTGTTCCGCCCACGATGAAGTCTTCGCTGTAGCCGTTCACGGCATCGCCCGTGTCGCCGTTTATTGCAAACACGTTTATCAGTCCGCTCTCGTCGCTGTAGTCGATGTCCTTGCCCACGGCAAACGACATGCTGAACTTGCCTGCCCTCACGCTGTCGGTGCCGTTGAACAGGGTGTTTGAGCGGTCGTAATATTCAAACGGAGTGCTTGCTCCCTCGCTCGACGTGTTGTTAAGCTTGCACACAACGAGCTTCTCGGCGTCTCTCACGGTCAGCGTGGCCACGCCTCTGAAGGCCTCGTCAATGCTGCCCGACGCCCCCTCTATGTGTCCTTTCACTGTGGCCACGGAGCCTGCCTTGAGCTGAGGCAGAGTCTCGGCAGAAGCCAGGGGCACGCCGTTGATGCTGTCTACCACCACTCTCATCTGCGGCAGGTTGAGCTTCAGGGCGGGGTCGCCCAGCAGCGAATATTGCAGCTTGTTCTCCGTCTTGTCGGCGCCCGACTCTATAAGGTCGTTCTTGGCCAGGCGCTGCGCCTCGCCTATAGTGACATAGGTGCCGTTCTGCGGGGTGAGCAGGGCCTTAAGGTAGGCACGGTTGATAGCCCTGTTGCGGTCTACCCACACCGTTCTCGTAGTTCCGTAGAATGCCACCGCACCGCCGTTGCTGTTGAGCACCGCCGTCTCGCCGATGTTCTGCTGCTGCGAGTCGAAGGGCATGATGTCGCACGACGCCGTTATCCACAGCGGCAGGTTGGCGTTGCTGAAGCCGGAAAAGTCGGTCAGCGTGAGCACACGCTCATGCGATATCTGGTCGGCACGTCCGTGTCCGCTGTAGTTCATTATCAGCGCACCGGCGCTTTGCTGCTGCTTTATTATCTTGGTCACGTCGGGATATGTGTTTCCGGTAGACGTCGTTACGCAGGTGTATGCGTCCCACATGACGCGCTTTACCTGAATGGCGGGATTGATGCCCTCAACCACCTTTGCCATTTCGTCGGCATCGCTCATGTGCTGGTTGTTGTTGCCGTCGTCGCCCATAAACATCATCACGTTCTGCCAGCTGCCGGCATTTTTGTTCTCGGCGTAGCTTATGGTCTTGTCAACCATTATCTTTGCTTCTTCTGCGGTGCGCACGGGGAAGCGTCCCACAGCCATGTCGAGCTTGTCGGTCTTCGGATTGCCGCCCTCGCCGTCGTCTAACAGGCAGAAGAATCCGTCGTCAACGTAGCAGTCGGTGGCGCTGAATGAGTTTTCGCTCTCATGACACAGAAGGAAATCGTCCTGACTGAGACTCGAACACTCTTGCGTGTTCATGCGGTTGTCCCACACGCAGTCGCCAAACAGCAGCAGGTGCGACGGCATGTCGGCCTCTGTCTCGGCACGGTCGTAGAGCATCTTCAGATAGCGGCGGTATGCGTTGGCGTCGGGCGTACCGCTCGAAAATTCGTTATACAGTTCGTCGGCCGGCACTATGCGCACTCTCATGCCGTCTTTCTCCTCGTGCAGTTCCTTTATGCGCTGCGCCTGAGCCGTAAGAGCGGCAGAGGTGGGCACTATGATAATCATGTCGGCAGCCTCGTCGGCATGATGATTCTGGTTGGTTATGTTATACACATATTCGGGCACGCTGAACTCACGTCCGCTCAACGTGGGGCACGGGCGCGGCTCGTCCTGCGTTACGCTGATATAGTCGAGCCTTGCCGGACCGCCCGATACGGTGGTTATCGTAACTGTGTCCGACGGCGACGCGTAGGCGTTGCTGTAGGTCATGTTGACCGACTTGCCGTGGTCATATTCGCCGAATGTCATGCTGAACGTGCGCGTGTCTGACCCGTTAATCTTTATCTGCACCGTGGTGGCCTGTCCCGCGGTGACGCTGGCATAGACCTTACGTATGCCCTGACACGGCGAAGAGTTCTCCAGGATATATGTCTTCGACGTTCCTGCGCTTATCGGCGTGTTCTCATAAAGGTTGCGTCCGCCCTGATACCATGCATAATTGTCTATCTCGTGCAGGAAGTGATAGTCGTCGGCAGAGGGATAGAACGAGTCTACAAAGGCTGTGCTGTCAACGGTGAGCGGCTCGCCGTCGCTCTCGGTAAGGAAGTAGTAGCCGTAGTCGGAGTAAGGATTGCGGGTGCGCGTGGTTGTTGTGTTGCTGCTCCACGACACCGGTCCCTGCGCATGGAACAGCCTGCGGCCGTCAACATAGCATGTGGGCACCTCCTTCAGGTCGTCATACTTTATCAGGTCGTCGGCTTCGAGACTTTCATTCTGCAGCGCGCCGCCGTAGCCATACACCTTTACGCGGCTCATGTCGCTGAATCCGGCGCGGCGTATCAGCGCGTCGGTTATCTGATATATGCCCGTGGAGGGCACGCGTATCTTTGCCCAGCGGCCTTCGGCCAGCACCGACTTGGCTGCATAGCGGCCGGCAGGACTTACGGCTTCGGCTCTCGAGGCTGTCCTGAGGGCAGCGTTCTTAGGCTTAGCCTCAACGTCTATCATAAAGCTTACCAGCTTCTGCCACTTGCCCCCGCGCTTTACCACCGGCACAAACGACACCTCGATGCGTCCGCGCTTGCGCTCCGTAACCACGTTGACCTCCAGCTCCGGCATTTCGGGCATGTTGTCGCCGGCAATCTTCAGGCAGCGCTCTACGTCGCCGCTGCTCATCTCGTAAAATTCGGGATATTCAATCTTTACCGTATATACAGAGTCGGCCCATGCGCCGCCGAGCGGCAGCGAACAGGCAAAGCGCGGCAGCACGCTGTCTATCTTAACCTCGTCGGCAGTGAGGTTAAAAAACTTCTGCACACTGCTGCCCATGATGTTGCAGCAGCAGAGCAGCGCGATAACCGACAATAATATTTTTCTCTTTGTCATTTAACGTTAAACTCCAATACCTTGCGGTCTTCAAGCCAGCCCGTAAGGTGGTCATCAATATGAACGGGGCCCACTCCGGCCGGAGTGCCCGTATAAAGGATGTCGCCGGTCTTCAGCGTGAACCATTGACTTATGTAGGCTATAATCTCGTCTACCTTGAAGAGCATGTCGCTCGAGCAGCCTTCCTGAACGGTGTTGCCGTTGATGTCGAGGCGGAAATGTATTGCCTGTATGTCGCGAAACTTCTCTATGCTCACCCATTCGCCTATTGCAGCCGAGCCGTCGAAGCCCTTGCACAAATCCCACGGCTTGCCTTCGGCGCGCAGCCTGTTCTGCAGGTCGCGGGCGGTGAAGTCGATGCCCACGGTTACGGCGTCGTAGTATCTGTGGGCGAAGCGCTGCGGTATGCTCTTGCCCAGGCGGCAGATGCGCACCACCAGCTCTGTCTCATAGTCGATGCGTCCGAGCTCGTCGGGCAGGAAAAACGGCTTGCTGTCTTTTAGCAGAGCTGAGTCGGCCTTTGTAAATATCACAGGCTCTTCCGGTTTATATAACGTTCCATCCAGCTCTTTATTGTGCTGGATATAGTTCATTCCTACGGCAAAAATCTTCATAATCTGATACTTGTTTATACTTTATCCTAATAACACGGCGCCAGCGTCTCTGCAACAACAATCCATACCCGCACCGTGTTGTCTGTTGCAAAGATAAGATTTTCTGACGAAACGGCAAAAGGATATTTATTAGGAGTTATTTATTAAGAAGTTAAAGAAGTTAGAGTAGTTAAAGGAGTTAAAGCCAAATGCTTTTTTACTATAAAGCGCCGGCAGCATAGCGGAACATACCTATAAATCAGCAATAGGAAGCAAGCGGATTGAAAATCCTTATATTATATTCCGGCAGATTTTTCGCTGCGCTCAACAACTCGTGCAAATCAGCCGGCACATTAGTCTTGTTGCTACATAAGCTGTGTGGCAAAATTGTGTAGAAACAGCAAGACTAATGTTCTGTCGGATATGCTATCCGACAGCATAAAGTATCAGGATCTGCGATCCGCAATTCATACCTATTAAATTAGCAATATGAAGCAATCGGATTGAAAATCCTTATATTCAATTCCGGCAGATTAATTTTATTGATTGTCAGCTGCGCTCGGCATAACCAAATATAATTTGCTTCTGCTCTCGCTTGCACGACAATTGCAAATCAGCCGGCACATTAGCTGTGTTGGTACATAAGCTGTGTGGCAAAATTGTAAAGAAGCAGCAAGGCTAATGTTCTGTCGGATATACTATCCGACAGCATAAAGTATCAGGATCTTTGATCCGAGACTCATACCTATTAATCAAAAAAATAGGAAGCAAGCGGATTGAAAATCCTTATACTATATTCCGGCAGATTACAAATCAGCCGGCACATTAGTCTTGTTGGTATATATCGTTGCTTGTAAGCCACAAGAGTAATGTTCTGTCGGATATGCTATCCGACAGCATAAAGTATCAGGATCTGCGATCCGAAAAACATACCTATTAATCAAAAAATAGGAAGCAAGCGGATTGAAAATCCTTATACTCAATTCCGGCAGATTTTTCGCTGTGCTCAACAACACGTGCAAATCAGCCGGCACATTAGCGTCGTTGCTACATAAGCTGTGTGGCAAAATTGTGTAGAAACAGCAAGGCTAATGTTCTGCCGGATATGCTATCCGGCTGTATCGAATATCAGGATCTGCGATCCGCGACTCATACCTATTAATCAAAAAAATAGGAAGTAATCGGATTGAAAAATCCTTATACTTAATTCCGGCAGATTACAAATCAGCCGGCACATTAGCTTTGTTGGTATATATCGTTGCTTTTAAGCAACAATGCATTTGACTTTAACTAATAAAAAAATTGAGGCTGATGTTCAGTTTATTCACACAGCCAACACTTCAACGCTCAGCAAGCCAGTGCCGCCGTCATAGTCTATGGCCGAACTGTAGAGATAATCGGCCGGACGGCTTACATATTCCTGCCTTACCGGATTGTCGTGTATGTATCTCAGCTTTTGCTTAAAGAAGTAAGGCGTTGCTATCTGTTCCGGGTGGTAGCCGTCTTGCCAGAAACGGTATTTAGATGTCTTCGTGTCGTTTGCGGCTGCAAAGCCAAACTGACTTAGCATCCATTCCCTGCGGCTCTCCTGCATGTCGTCTTGCAGTTCGGCTATTATCCGTTTGCTTGTATGTTTTTTAAAGTCGCGCATGATGTCGGCCACGCTCTCGTCCGATTCACTGCGCACTATTGCGTGCAGATGGTTACTCATCAGCACCCATGCATAAATTATCAGTCCCTTGTGCTGCCGGCAATAGTCTAGCGACTCCAACACTATATGCTTATACTTTGGCCGTGTGAAGATGTCTATCCAGTTGACAACGGTTGTTGTTATAAAATATACTTCATCCTGTATTATGCCTTTTGCGTTGTTCATGATATATCCGTCGTTTTGCAGTTAACAAAACAAATATAAGCTTTATTTGGCTTATATTCAAATGTTTGCATCACATTTCTGCATTATTTCTCAACAATCATGCCATGTCGGTTAGCTTTTTGCTGTATGTTCCGCTGTTATTGGGTCTTGTTGCTGCATATCGTTGCCTGAGAGCCACAAGGGTAATGTTCTCCGTCGGCATGGGCCGGCACAATAGCTTTGTTGGTTATGCCGCTTGTAGGTATCTTCTGTTGTTTGGAAACCACAAGACTAATGTTCTGCCGGATATGCTATCCGGCTGTATCGAATATAAGGATCTGCGATCCGAAAAACATACCTATAAATCAGAAATAGGAAGCAAGCGGATTGAAAATCCTTATACTCAATTCCGGCAGATTGCAAATCAGCCGGCACATTAAACAGCAAGACTAATGTTCTGTCGGATTTGCAATCCGACAGCAAAAAATATAAGGATCTGCGATCCGAAAAACACACCTATAAATCAAAAAATAGGAAGTAAGCGGATTGAAAATCCTTATACTCAATTCCGGCAGATTTTTCGCTGCGCTCAACAACTCGTGCAAATCAGCCGGCACATTAGTCTTGTTGCTACATATCTGTCGGCACGGGCTGTATCGAATATAAGGATCTGCGATCCGAAAAACATACCTATAAATCAGCAATAGGAAGTAAGCGGATTGAAAATCCTTATACTCAATTCCGGCAGATTTTTCGCTGTGCTCAACAACACGTGCAAATCAGCCGGCACATTAGTCTTGTTGCTACAGAATTGTAAAGAAACAGCAAGGCTATTGTTCTGCCGGATATGCTATCCGGCTGTATCGAATATAAGGATCTGTGATCCGAAAAACATACCTATAAATCAAAAAATAGGAAGCAAGCGGATTGAAAATCCTTATATTATATTCCGGCAGATTTTTCGCTGTGCTCAACAACACGTGCAAATCAGCCGGCACATTAGTCTTGTTGCTACATATCCGTCGGCACGGGTATCCTGCCGCTATCTTGGTGCGCAGGTGTCTGGTTGCTATTGTTTTCTGTTTCATGCGGGTTACCTCATTTTTTATATTATTCTTTTCTCCTTATTAAAATGCAGCCCACTGACCTTACGGTAGCGGGCTGCGGTGTCTGTATGATGTTACCGGGCACAATACTCCCGCCCGGAATGGGAGTTCTTTTCTTTTTGGGTTATACTTCAGTTATTTTCCGTTGCGGGCGGAACTTTTCCCGCCCGACGGTTTACTGTTCTTTCTTCAAGGTAGGCAGGCTGTTTCCGTCTTTGAGTTCGTACTGCCAGCCTTTACCGCTCAGGGCGGCGTTCATGGCGGCGACGACAGTCTGCCATATTATAAGAGCTGATCCTATATTGCTTGAGCTATGCCAAGGTACAGCGTTGATTGCAACCTAAGGCAGAACAGGTCAGAAAGCACACACAACCCTCACTTTGCTTGTGCTGTTCTTAATAATGGTGGATGACCAGCCACCGTCGAAGCTAAAGTCATAAGCACCTTCACTCATTCCCTGTCTCTCCGATGAGGACCAGTGAAAATAAGGATACAAATTGTCACCGCCGGTGGCAGAGAGAGAGCTATTGACTATATCATAAGTAGCAGTTTTATGGTCCTGATTCCAAATATCATCCACATCCTTGTAATAAAGCATATGCAGTTCTTTCAGCGAAGGAAGAAACCAGCCGGTACTGTTTTCAGGTGCAGGATTGGACTTTTTGAACTCATCGAGAGCGGCAACGGGACGGACAATGTAACTCTGCTTGCCGTTGGCGATACAATGCGCATTGTAGGCACGGAGTACAATCGTGTTCTGGTAACCGTAGATTCTGTTGATATTATCAGTAGCACCGTAATTGGAAGCTACGAAAACAAAATTACTTGATTTAGGTTTGTAGTCATCAACTCCCGCCTGCCAATCTTTCACGGACTCATACGGATCTTGCCAGACAATGTCTTCAGTGCCGTTATAAGTGACTTTCTTCACGGCAACAGCAAGACCGTGTGTACAGTCGGGATGTTCTGCGGCCATGATTTTGTCATCGGTCAGGCTTGCGGGGGTCGCTCTGCCATCTACCGTAGTTTCTGAAGGGGTCCAGAAGACAATGGCGGAAACGCTTGATTTCTGTTCTTCGGTCAGGCTCTCATTCTTTCCTATAAGCGTACCGTCGTTAAGCAGGTAATCTCCCACCTGCAAGGTGTGGCTCTTTTCGTCGGTCTTTGCACCGTCCACCTTATAGGTTTTATAGCTGCTTGTTGCGATGCCTTGCGTGGTAACGGTAAACTTTTTATTGCCATCATCGTAGCTGCCTGTAAGGGATACTGGCTGTGCAGCAGGATTCACAATGTAACGGTAAGTGCCATCGCTGCTACGATAGGGATTAGCTTCGGCAGTGAAGTCCACGGCTGTCAGTACGGTATAGTCTGGAATACTGCCTCCGGTGGTGTTGGTGAAGTGGTACACAGTCTTTGGCATTTCGATGACGGCAAGAGCCATGCGGTGTGTCATGGCAAAGTTGAGCGAGAGCTTGCCGTCTGCCTTGCTTGCCATGCCTTTGGCGGTCATGAGGTCAGAAACGGTGTAGCCCTGCATATAGTCGCTCTGGTCGGCTTTTGGCTGCCAGTTGTTGATGAGCTGGGTGAAGAAACCGGCATCGTCCGTGGCAGAGGCAGTGACCTTGCCTGTCATGTCCTCCTGATAAGGATAGTAGATAAAGTAATATTCGTTCATCATTCCGCCAGTAAGGGGATTGCCCGTTTCTGGTTGCCAGGTAAGACTGCCGTCCGTACCTGCTGTGGCGGTGAGTTTCACATTGTCATAGACTATCTCCCCATTACGCACGAGGTAGAGTCCGCAGGCGTCACCGTTGGTAAACTCGGTACGGTAACCGTCCTCGGTAGCACGGGTATCGGCTTTCTGCGAGCCGTCGGCAGAAGTTGTCAGGGCATAACCGTTGTCGGTAACGGTGATGGCAAACGTTATGCCATCGCTTGTACCGGACATGGGAAGTTCCTCTTGCGTGCAGGCTGTCAGCAGCAGAATCGCCACCCAAAGAGTCTGTAAAATTTTCCGTTTCATTATCACTTTTTTAATTTTAATTTCGTATAGCTTGTTTTTCTCTTCTTTACGAGGGGAAAGATAAAGTCTGACTCGCATTGTGGGTGTTCAGTCTTTCTCCACATCGTTGGCGGTATATTTCATCAAAGTTGCTGGCTTGGCACATCCTCACTGCCACCATCTGTCCACTCGCCGCCAGTGGCTGTGGTCACTTCTATGCCAGAGGCATTCACTTTGATGTTGTAGAACTTACCCGCCTCAGGGGTGAAGGCAGCGGAGAGGTTGCGTTCCTCGGTGCCGTTTGCCCGCAGCTTGGTTATCGTGTAGTCGGGCACCACGTTCGCCTCCCAGCAGTTGATGGTTGCGCCGTTTTCGGTATATTCGCACTTCTTCATCTCTATCCAGCCCTCTTGCGAGCCTTGCACTACCGTGCCTTTTTCATAAGTACACTGTGTGTAGGTATAGAGCTGAAGACTCTGCACCTCGCCGAGTGCATCGTCCGTGGGCGTCACGCGCACCTTCGCCAGAGCGTGGGTGAAATTCAGCGTGACCTGAGTCTGGTAGTTGCCGCTGCCTGTGCCGTACAGCAGGTAGGCAAGACTTTGGCTTTGGTCGCTGAGGTCGAGGGTGCCACTCTTTGCGGGGTACCAGGCGGTGACGGTGTGTTTGCCGGTGTCGCTCCAGTACAGGGGTGCTTCGGCTTTGACGGTCTTGTTGTCCTGCACGGCGTAGGTGCCGACCTCTTCCTTTCCGTCTATCTGTACGGCGAACTTGTCGTCCGCGCTGAACTCGCTACCCGTGCCGTCCGCAATCTCGCTGACGCGCGTCTGCGGTGTGCCCCAGGGCTGCGCCTCGCCGCCCTCCACGCCGAGGGTGATGCGGGCTATCTCAAGGGGGTATTGTCCTTCGGGCAGACGGTCGCCGTCCGCCAGTTCGTCCTTCGTGCAGGCAGCCATGGCAAGTAGCAGCGCGGCTGCGGCAAGAATTACATGGATGGAATGTCTTTTCTTCATATCGGGTTGTTTTTTATTTGTTTTCGTTTTGTGCTGCCGCCGCCTGCGAAGGCGGCCGTCGCACCATAGGGCCTATGGGCAGCTCCGGCTTGACGCTTGCGCCGGGGCAGCTGTATGTGAAACTTACAGCGTGGCACTTGCATCGTTCGAATCTCCGGATTCCCACGGGTTAATTGTGGGGTCGCTCACCTCGATGTCCTTATTGTTGAGCGTTATGTTGTAGGTGTAGGCATAGCCTGCTGTGTAGAAATTGGCTGTGGGTGTAGCAGGCAGTTTCAGTTGGGCGTTGTAGCTCTGTCCGTTGTAAGACACTTTAAGGTTAAGAGAGGAGGTCACTTCCTGCGGGAGAATGATGACTTGCGAAGTGGTGGCACCGCCCAGCTGCATGGTAATCGGCGTATTGGAAGTAGCGGTTACAGCAGTTGTTCCGGTAGCCGTGTCGAATGTGCCTTCATGCTTCAGCCCCTCCAACGTGTAGCCGGCAGGTTCCGTTTCGTTGAAACTGAGACCATCGCCTGCCTTGAAGGTGAACTTGATGAGGCTCATGCAGTGGTGGAACGCATGGTCGCCGGTGAAGCTCACCGTCGGGTTGTGGGTGTCGCCTGTGGCTCCCGAGGCAAAGAGGAAGTCGATGTCCGCGCCCTGCTTGTCGGCTGCGGTGCTGACGGTCACCGTTCCGCCGTCAGACTGATACGGATAGTAGGCATGGAAGGTATGCGTTTCGGTGTCATTGAAATAGATGGTCGTACCGTCGGTCACGAACTTACCGTTCTCTCTCTTGTAGGGCACGTTGGTGAAGCCTGCGCCGGTGACGCCGATGCGGTCGCCGTCGGTCCAGTCGATTCCTTCCGAATTGACGCGGGTAGCGGGCGTAATGTCGGCGATAAACTGGGCGGCTACCGGGCCGTCATTCAGGTTCTCATTGTCGTTGTTGCAGGCGGCAAGTGTCAATGCCAGCGCTGCGAAAGCAAAAAATCTTGTCTTCATCTTATTCATTCTTAATTATTAATTATTCATTCTTCATTGTCTTACATTTCCGCACTGGCATCGCCACCTTCTACCGTTTCCCATCCGGTAATTTCGAATCCCGAAAATTCGGTTTCTTCGGGAGTTTCAACCAGCGTTCCGCCGAGGGTCAGCGATGCGCTCTTTCCGGTGTTGAACTCCTTGAGAGCTTCCGTAAGGTCGCTTTTCAGCGTGGTGGGGGTCGGGTTGCCGTCAGCATAGCGGATTTCGCCCGTCAGCAGCTGTTCCGTGCCGGTCACACCCAGCAGCCGCACCGTGGCTTTCCACTTGCCGGCATCATTACCTTCGGTAATCTTCGTGAAGGGCAGCACGACGTTCGAAGCGGCTCCGTAGGTATCGGTTGCGAAGTCGAGTGTTCCGGCTGCACCCGTCAGATGGGCAACAATCTCCGTGATGCGTCCGGCGGCATCACCCGTCGGCTCGACGACAAGCGTCAGCTCGCGCACCTGCTGCTTCATCGCGGCGGTCAGCGGATAGTCAGTGTCCTTCTCTATCAGCACCTGCTGCACGCTGGTGAACAGCCAGCCCGGGGCATTGCTGATGAAGGCTCCTGCAACGGCGTCGTTGCCCGTGGCTGCTGCAACGGTGGCGGTGGTGCCGCTTACCGTGATTCCTTCAGCCGGGTTCCACACCGCAAGGGTGTAGCTGCCAGGATCAAACAGATGGTCGGGGGCATGGGTGGCGGAAGTCTCCGTCCCGGTATAGTCGCCCATAGCGACCGTCCATGTGGCAGGTATGTCGATACCCTCGCCGCGGGCCGACCAGTCGGCTGTAACCGAAATCATTCCGTGGTCGGGGTGCGGCGTGTCATAAAGCGTGTCCTTCACGCATGAAGAGAGCAACAATGCCGTCAGTATGATTGTATATATCTTTTTCATAAGAAATATTTAATTTTTAATTCATAATTCTCAATTCTCAATCCTCAATTCTTAATTTATAATTATCTCATCTTCCATACCAATGTCACACCGGCATTGATGGGTCCCCACCAGTCTTTTGTCTCGTTGCCGCGGCGCACGCGCACACCGTCGATGACTTCATATTTCTCAAAGTCGGCGTTAAGATAGCCCAGACCGATGCCGAAGTCGAGAGCCAGAGCCTTGCCGAGCCGCAGCTGGTAGCCGGCGGTGAGTCCGCCGCCAATCAGGTCACCCTGACGGCCCGTTTCGGAGAGCTTATAGTTGAACTCGCCCGTCTTGAACATAGCGCCCAGATACCATGCCTTGCTGCTGCCTATATAATAGCGCACCTCGGGCATAACCTCCCACAGAGCATAGCGGCGGTCTTTGTCGTTCCAGCTCCATGATGTCCATGAGCCGTTGACCAGTAAGCCCCACGACGGGCTGATGCGCCACTCGATGCCGAGGTCGGGCGTAAGCGTGGCCCAGCGCAGCAGGTTGAAGCGGAAGGCGAAGCCCCCTCCAACCTCCCCCCGATGGGGGAGGCTCAAGCCTTCTGATTCCGTTTGGGAGTTGTCTGAGGCTTTGCCGGCAGTATCATCTGAGACCTTGCCGACAGTATCATCTGAGACTTTGACATCAGTATCATCTGAGGCTTTGACATCCATAGCCTCATCCACACGGGAGAGGTTGGTGGGGGCCTTCACTCTCACCACCACATAGTCGCCGTCAGTGGGATGGTTGGCTGTGACGAAGCAGTCTTCAGTAAGGTTTCTCCTTATTATAAGTTCTGACTTCACACGGTTTGAACGTATGGCAGCTGTGGCGAGGTTTTCTTTTTCGCTGCCCATGGAGCTACAGTATCCGTCGACATAGACAGGCACTGTGCCGTCGGTTATTCCAGGCATGAGCCGGTCGATGCAGTCGAGCAGGCGCGCCAGTTCGTTTTCGTTGTCATACATAGGCACATAAAACATATCCTTCTGAGGCAAGAAGCGGAACGTGTAAACCGTGTCGGCCCCGGAGTTGCCCTGTGCTGCAACAGGCGAAAACGCTGCCGTAATGAATAGAAAAAGTGTCAATAATAATGTTTTTTTGCTCATACTTTATATATTTCTGGATTATACGCATTAGATTTTCGGTGTATAAAGTAAGTAAAAATATTCATGTTTCAATAATTTTTTTTAATAAAAAATGTTTTAATTGTCAAAATCGCATATTTTTGTCGTTTTAGCAGTTTTATTTTTGACGTTTCAGCACTTTTTTGACGTTTCAGCACTTTTTGCTATTGTGTTCCTTGGGGGATAAAAGGGGGGATAATCGAAATTTGAGAAGTGAGAATTGAGGATTGAGAAGTGAAAATTGGGAAGTGAAGTTCGGCGCAAGCCAATTATGAAATGCTTTGTGGTGATTGGAAATTTTTTGTAGGGAATTGTTGTAGAGAAACAGCAAGGATAATGTTATGGCGGATATGACAAATTAAGTGAAGAACGAAGAGTGAAGAGTGAATAATTCATATGCATTGTGGTGATACAAAATTTTCCGAGACTCCGAGCCCCGAGACTCATACCTATTAATCAAAAAATAGGAAGTAATCGGATTGAAAATCCTTATACTTAATTCCGGCAGATTACAAATCAGCCGGCACATTAGCGTTGTTGGTACATATCAGGCGGCACATTTTTTTAAACTACAATGCATTTGACTTTAACTACTCTAACTTCTATAACTACTTTAACTACTAAAAATTAGCTTTGTTGCTGCATACCGAGAATTGTAGAGAAGCAACAAGGCTATTGTTCTGTCGGATATGCTATCCGACAGCATCAAGTATAAGGATCTTTGATCCGAGACTCATACCTATTAATCAGCAATAGGAAGCAAGCGGATTGAAAATCCTTATACTCAATTCCGGCAGATTAATTTTATTGATTGTCGGCTGCGCTCGGCATAACCAAATATAATTTGCTTCTGCTCTCGCTTGCACGACAATTGCAAATCAGCCGGCACATTAGTCTTGTTGGTACATATCCGTCGGCACATTTTTTTAAACTACAATGCATTTGGCTTTAACTACTCTAACTCCTATAACTACTTTAACTACTAAAAATTAGCGTTGTTGCTACAGAATTGTAAAGAAACAGCAAGAGTAATGTTCTGGGTGAAGAGTGAATAATTCTTGTTGCTACAGAATTGTAAAGAAACAGCAAGGCTATTGTTCTGTCGGATATGCTATCCGACAGCATAAAGTATCAGGATCTGTGATCTGAAAAACATACCTATTAATCAAAAAATAGGAAGTAATCGGATTGAAAATCCTTATATTCAATTCCGGCAGATTACAAATCAGCCGGAACATTAGTCTTGTTGGTATTATGCCGCTTGTAGGGAATTATGGAGAAAAAGCAAGAGTAATGTTCTGGCGGATATGCACGTGTTGTTGAGCGCAGCGAAAAATTCGACAGCAAAAAATATAAGAACCAACGGTCAGCGAAGCTAATCTTTGATCCGAGACTCATACCTATTTAATCAAAAAAATAGGAAGCAAGCGGATTGAAAATCCTTATATTCAGTTCCGGCAGATTAATTTTATTGATTGTCGGCTGCGCTCGGCATAACCAAATATAATTTGCTTCTGCTCTCGCTTGCACGACAATTGCAAATCAGCCGGCACATTAGCGCTGTTGGTATTATGCCGCTTGCAGGGAAACAGCGGATAATGTTATGCCTGACTTTTTACTTTTTATCACGTAGCATAAAAGCAATAGGGCTAATGTTCTTTGTGGTTGGAAATTCTTTGCAGAGAAGCAACAAGGCTAATGTTCTTTAGACGTAAAATTTACGCCGGCATCTGCATCAAAAAAATTGCGGAATTGAAAATCGGAACAGTCAAACTATCTGTAATACAAAATAATTGTATAACTTTGCTTTCGGTAATCAGAGCGACTGTTGTTCGCTGTTCTTTATTCTTTATCATTATAAGGACACGGCAAATTTTCGACAATCATCTAAATTACAAGCATTTACGATTAATCAACATCACTTTAAGACAAGTATATATATGGAACAAATATTTCGCGTAGGCATTATCGGCGCCGGCAGCATTGCGGCATCAATGGCCGAAACTGTAGGGCGCATGCCGGAAGCACATCTTTATGCCATAGCATCGCGCAGCATTGAAAAGGCCAGGGAGTTTCAAGACAAATGGGGCGCAGAAAAGGCTTATGGCTCTTACGACGAACTGATACAGGATGAGCAGGTTGACCTGATTTATATTGCCACACCACATTCGCATCATTATGAGCAGGCGCGCCAGTGCCTGCTGAACGGCAAAGCCGTGCTGTGCGAAAAGACATTTACAGCCAACAAGGCGCAGGCTGAAGAACTGGTGGCGCTGGCCCGTGAGCGCAAAGTGTTCCTCGCTGAAGCCATCTGGACACGCTACATGCCGTTCTCTAAAGAAATAGTAAAGATGGCGCACAGCGGCGAGCTGATAGGCCGTCCGTATATGCTGACAGCCAACCTTGGCTATCCGATAGAGCACAAAGAACGCATCAAGAAACCGGAACTGTGCGGCGGCGCCCTGCTCGACCTTGGCGTCTACCCCATCAACCTTGCCTTCATGCTGTTTGGAAATTCGCCTGAGCGCATAATGTCATGCTGCAGCAAAAACGAGCTGGGAGTTGACCTGCAGAACAGCATGACCTTTATCTATCCCGAAGGAGAGATGGCCGTGATGCAGACCACGGCACGCTGTGCCAACGACCGCATGGGAGTGGTGTCGGGCGATAAAGGCTATATGGTTATCGACAACATCAACAATCCGCACACGGTAACTGTCTACGACACTAACCACAAGCAGACAGGCATATACACCTGTCCGCCACAAATCACAGGCTATGAATATGAAGTGCATGCCGCCATGGAAGCCATACGCAAAGGAATGATTGAGCCTGAAGACATGCCGCACGCAGAAACCTTACGCATTATGGAGCTGCTCGACAGCCTGCGCAAAGAATGGGGCGTGGCTTATCCGTCGGACAAGCTATAAAAAGTTGTGTGGGCAAAATTGTAGAGAAACAGCAAAGCTAATGTTCTGGCGGATATGCCATCCGACAGCATAAAGTATCAGAACCAACGGTCAGCGAAGCTAATTTGTGATCCGAAAACATACCTATTAATAAAAAATAGGAAGCAAGCGGATTGAAAAATCCTTATATTCAATTCCGGCAGATTACAAATCAGCCGGAACATTAGCTTTGTTGCTACATATCCGTCGGCACAATAAATATAAGAATTGTAGAGAAGCAACAAGGCTATTGTTCTGACGGACAAGCTATCCGACAGCAAAAAATATAAGGATCTGTGATCCGAGACTCATACCTATGCAATAAGAAATAGGAAGCAAGCGGATTGAAAAATTAGCTTCGCTGACCGTTGGTTCTTATACTTAATTCCGGCAGATTAATTTTATTGATTGTCGGCTGCGCTCGGCATAACCAAATATAATTTGCTTCTGCTCTCGCTTGCACGACAATTGCAAATCAGCCGGCACATTAGCGTTGTTGATACATATCCGTCGGCACGGAAAGTATAAGGATCTGTGATCCGAAATTCATACCTATTAATAAAAAAATAGGAAGTAAGCGGATTGAAAAATCCTTATATTCAATTCCGGCAGATTGCAAATCTGCCAGCACATTAGTCTTGTTGGTATATGCCGCTTGTAGGACAGCCAGCGCAAAGAATGGGGCGTGGCTTATCCGTCGGACAAGCTATAATGTAAATCCTCAAATCTTAATTGGCTTGCGCCGAACTTCATTTCTCCATTCTCATTTCTCCATTCTCAATTATTCTTCGTATTTTTGCAGATATAACAACTTTGCCATAAACAGATATGCAGAATAAGAAGAAACGAGTTTTTCATATAGTGTCACATTTCGATGTGGGCGGAGCCGAGAGAGTGGCCGTGAACATTGCCAAGTCGCAGACTGAAGGCTTTGAATATCACGTGGTGGAACTGATACGCGCACACTCGGCGTTCACCAAGGTGTTTATAAAGGAACTCGAAGACGCAGGGATAAAATATCATCGGGGGCTGGTGCCTGAGGTGCATTTTCATTATCTGTTTGAACGTCTCGCCGCAGTTACCTTTCCGCTGTGGTTTATCTTTCTGTTTCTGAGATACCGCCCTGCCGTGATACACAGCCACACCGAGATGCCCGACCTTGCCGTATATTCGTTCTTCAAGATGTTCCCGACGCTGCTCAGAGGCTGCAAGGTGGTGCGCACAATACACAACACGCAGCTGTGGACAGGACTGAAGAAGACCGGGATGAAGGTGGAGAAATTCTTTATACGCAACAACTCAAACATAGCCATATCTGTAGCCGTGCGCGACAACTACACGGCAGAATATCACCAAACTGCACCTATTATATATAATGGTGTGGCTCCGTCGACGCAGAAACCGTTTGACGGAATTGTTGAAGGCAAGAAGAACATTCTGTTTGCCGGACGGCTCGAACCACAGAAAGGCATCGACGTGCTCGTGGAGATTATCAGCAGACTGAGCGGCGACGGCCGTTTCTTCTTCCACGTGGTGGGCGACGGCAGCATGCACGCTTTTGTGCAAAGCAAGCTCGGCGGACTGCCAAACGTGAGCCTGCTCGGCCCTATACACGGACTGCCGGCATATCTGTCATCGTTCGACTATCTGCTCATGCCGTCGGTGTTTGAAGGTCTGAGCATAATGTCGCTCGAGGCAAGCATGGAGGCACTGCCCGTGATAGCCAACAGCTGCCCCGGACTGCGCGACACCCTGCCCGACGACTGGCCGCTGAAGGTGAGCGGCAACAGCATCGATGCCTATATGCACATATTCAACGACATTGTGGCAAAGGAAGACAAGAGCCGCTTAGGATGCATCGCCCGCGACTTTGCCGCCGCAAAATTTGGCGTAAGACAGATGCAGACAAGCTACGAGAAGGTGTACGGCTGACTTCATATAGTAGCATATGTAAAAATGCGGTGCATGAATAAGACACCGCATTTTTACATATGCTATAATAAATTTAGCAACACTAAAACCCGAATTAATCTTGAGAGTCGCGGTCACATGTAGTATCAAACGATAATTTTACAGGGCGGTGACTATACTTCATCGCCTCCTCTTTAGGTATGTACTTACGAAGATTGGGATAATGATGATTGAGATACTCTTCGTGATTTTTGGGGATAAAGACATCTATTCCGCCTAACTTGGTTGCCTGTAATTCATCAAGATTCGCCATCCTTATCTGGTCGACATCTGTAAGAACAATGTTGCAATATGTTGCATCTGTGTCGTTATACTGAGTCTGAACCTTTGTAAGAAGACGATATAAAACAGTCTTCGGAAGAAGAGAAACCACTATTCTGTCAAAAAGGCAGCTTATAAAACTATGACGGTTAGGCTTGTCTATCTCACAATGTCCGCAATATTTATATGTCCAGACACTTTTGCTTACAAAACATGAATTTATCATATTAGCCAACTTACGCTGTCTCCGCCGTTTTTTCATATCATCAGGAATGCGGTCAAAAGGAAATATATCAACATATATGCCCTGATGCATATTTATATTTTGAGTTGTCTCCTCGACAAATAAGGTTTTGTCCTTTCGTATCTTTGCAAAATAAAATGGCGTGTCGGGAGTATTGCCAAACCACTGCAATACGTATCCTTCACGCAACCTTGACGGGGCTTCCCTCAGAAAACGTTCATAATCACTACGCAGCATTCCCATGTCAATGTCATCATCATACGGATCTATGTCGTTAAAGAAATGACAGCCAATCATACTTCCGCCAACCATAAAGAATTTAAGCCCTATTTCATTGCACACTCTCACCGTCTCACAAAGCACGTCACGCAGATGTTCATGTAACTTATTGAGTTCTTCGTCGGAATAGCCTTTTCTCATTTTCTATATCATTTTATTTCCTGCAAAATTAGTGATTGCAAACTAAAAAACAAAATAAAAGGAAATCTTTCATATCAAAAAAATAAACTATCAGTCTTATTGATATTCATAAAAAGATAAAAGTGGCAAGCAGACGACACTTGCTTCCGGTAATAATTGTTAAATATAATTAATCATTCCTTTTGCAAATCAATCTATCTTCGTTTATATTAATAAAATATGTACCTTTGCAGTCCGATTATTAAGGGGATAACTCTTAGAACCCCGGAACGGAGTGTTAATAGTCGTACTTTTGGCCGAGTGCGACGGTTAGTGAATCGCCGTTCAAGCAATAATGAATTTAAAAACGTTTTTTAGTAGTAATTTTAAAATTAAAAATGAACACTTTAAGTTACAAAACTATTTCCGCAAATAAGGAAACAGCAAAGAAAGAGTGGGTTGTTATCGACGCCACAGACCAGGTAGTTGGCCGTCTTTGCTCTAAGGTTGCCAAGATTCTGCGTGGAAAGTACAAACCTAACTTCACTCCTCACGTAGACTGTGGTGACAATGTTATCATCATCAATGCCGCTAAGGTGGTATTCACTGGCAAGAAAGAAACCGACAAGGTGTACACCCGTTATACTGGTTATCCTGGCGGACAGCGTTTCAACACTCCTGCCGAGCTGCGCAAGCGCAAGGACGGTGCAGACAAGATTATCCGTCACGCAGTTAAAGGCATGCTGCCCAAAGGCCGTCTCGGACGTCATATCTTGAACAATCTTTATATATTCGATGGCACAGAGCACGATATGCAGGCTCAGCAGCCAAAAGCAATTGATATTAACCAGTATAAATAATTAAGCAATAATGGAAGTAGTTAATGCAATAGGTCGCCGTAAAAGTGCCGTGGCACGTGTTTACGTAAGCGAAGGTACAGGCAAAATTACAATAAACAAGAAAGACATTACAGAATATTTCCCATCAGCTATTCTGCAGTATGTTGTTAAGCAGCCTCTGCAGCTCCTTGACGTAGCTGAGAAATATGATATAAAGGTGAACCTCGATGGTGGTGGTTTCACAGGTCAGAGCCAGGCTCTGCGCCTCGCCATTGCACGCGCACTCGTTAAGATCAACGAGGAAGACAAGAAGAATCTGAAAGATCACGGATTCCTTACTCGTGACGCACGTGCCGTTGAGCGTAAGAAACCGGGTCGTCCGAAGGCTCGCCGTCGCTTCCAGTTCAGTAAGCGTTAATATCTGGCGGAAACTGTTCCTAAAGATAAAGGCATGCCTGTGGAAGCGTCGTCACAAGGCTTTATTTACCTTGTGTACGGCGAAGCCCCAAGTCTGCCGACTGAACATTGTTTAGCATCTAAACCGATAAGACCCGCCACAACGGCGATAATCGGAAAGCGCTCATGGCCATGCCGCGGTGCTAATGCCGCAGAGCGGTTACCTGTCGGTTGGTTCTAACAAAACTAAAAAGAAAGTAAACAAAACAATTAAAAAGAAAAGAAAATGTCAAGAACAAATTTTGATATGTTATTGCAGGCTGGCTGCCACTTTGGCCACCTGAAACGTAAGTGGAACCCCGCAATGGCTCCTTATATCTTCATGGAGCGCAACGGCATCCACATCATCGACCTTCACAAGACTGTAGCCAAGATTGACGAGGCTGCAGACGCACTGAAGCAGATTGCCAAGTCAGGAAAGAAAATCCTGTTCGTTGCTACTAAAAAACAGACAAAGGACGTTGTAGCTGAGAAGGCTGCGTCTGTAAACATGCCTTACGTTATCGAGCGCTGGCCGGGCGGTATGCTCACCAACTTCCCGACAATCCGCAAGGCTGTTAAGAAGATGGCCAACATCGACAAACTGATGAACGACGGAACTTACTCAAATCTCTCTAAGCGTGAGATTCTGCAGATCACACGTCAGCGCGCTAAGCTCGAGAAGAACCTCGGCTCTATTGCTGACCTGACTCGTCTGCCTTCAGCTCTGTTCGTTATCGACGTTATGAAAGAGGCTATCGCAGTTAAAGAGGCTAACCGCCTGGGTATTCCTGTATTTGCAATCGTTGACACCAACTCTGATCCTAAGGATGTTGACTTCATGATTCCTGCTAACGACGACGCAAAAGACAGCGTTGAGGTTATCCTGAACGCTTGCTGCGCTGCTATCGCAGAGGGTCTTGAGGAGCGCAAGGTAGAGAAGGCTGACGAGAAAGCTGCAAAAGAGCAGGCTGAGGCTAACGCTATAGAGGACAAACCGAAGCGCGCACGCAAGGCTCGCAAGGATGCTCCTGCTAAAGAGGAAGAGGCTGCTAAGGCTGAAGAAACAGCTGAAGAGGCTCCCGCTGAGGCTTAATATCTGATTTTAACTAACTTAAAATAGAAAATACGAATTATGGCTGTATCAATAGCTGATATACAGAAAATCCGCAAGATGACCGGTGCCGGTCTTGCAGATTGCAAAAAAGCCCTCACAGACGCTGAAGGCGACTTTGACAAGGCAGTACAAATCATCCGTGAGAAGGGTCAGGCTATCGCTGCTAAACGTAGCGACCGCGAGACATCTAACGGCTGTGTACTCGTTAAGGCTGACAATGGTTTCTCTGCCATGATAGCCCTGAAGTGCGAGACCGACTTCGTTGCTAACGGTAAAGACTTCATCGCTCTGACACAGAGCATCCTTGATGCTGCCGTTGCTGCCAAGGCTAAGACTCTTGACGAAGTTAAGGCTCTGCCTCTGAACGGAAGCACTGTTCAGGACGAGGTTATCGCACGCTCTGGTATCACAGGCGAGAAGACCGAACTTGACGGATATCTCTATCTCGAAGGCGACAACGTGTCTGTTTATGACCACATGAACAAGCACTTGCTCTGTACAATGGTTCAGACTAACAAGCCGGCTGAAGAGCAGGCTCACGCTGTTGCTATGCAGGTAGCAGCTATGAACCCTGTTGCTCTCGACGAGGCAAGCGTTCCTCAGGAAGTTAAAGACACTGAGCTGACTGTTGCTATCGAGAAGACAAAAGAGGAGCAGATCAACAAGGCTGTAGAGGCTGCCCTGAAGAAGGCTGGCTTCAATCTCTACATCGCTGAGAACGAGGAGCACATCGCTGAGGGTATTGCTAAAGGCAACATCACAGAGGCTCAGGCTGAAGAGATACGCAAGATAAAGAAAGAAACAGCTGAGCAGAAGGCTGCCAACATGCCCGAGCAGATGGTTCAGAACATCGCTAAGGGCCGTATGGCTAAGTTCTACAAGGATTCTTGCCTGCTCAACCAGGAGTTCATCCAGGACAGCAAGCAGACTGTTGCTCAGTATCTGCAGGCTGCCGACAAGGAGCTCACAGTTGTTGCTTTCAAGCGTTTCACACTCCGTGCTGAATAATCCTTAAAGCAAAACAATAAACAAAAAGCTGTCTCAAACATTTTGGGGCAGCTTTTTTTATGCCTTGTTACATATACACGAAGACATGGAGAATAAATCAAGAATCCTGCCTGTAAGTATATGCAATAAAAGTTTCTGAATAAACTTATCACTCGTCACATTTGTCTTTAATAAACTGAATGATAGACACATACAGCGTGACGTGTTGCCTTGTTAAACTCGTCACACCGGTACAAAACAGAAATTAGTTGAAGATAAGCCTGAAGATAGTCAGTCGGTTAGCCCTGTCGGTAACAAGAGAGATAAAGCCGTTACTCACACGCATTATCTGTCTGGATATAGAAAGCCCTATGCCGCTGCCTTCTTTCTTTGTCGTAAAGAAAGGCACAAATATGTGAGAGGCCACATCGTCGGGTATCATCGGGCCGTCATCTATTACGTCTATCACCACGGTGTCGTTCTCGCCGGTGTAAGCCTTCATCCATATATGTCCACCGGCATATACAGCCTCGGCAGCATTTTTCAACAGATTAGACACCACCCTGCTTATAAGTCCCTCATCGGCATATACAATAAGATCGCCCGGAAGTACGTCGGCCTCAACAGTGCAGCCGTCTTTAAGATACTGTCTGGCAAGACTCGCCATCCGCTCAAGAAACGGCTTAACGTAAAAGAGCGTAGGCTGCGGCGCAGGAACATGGGTAAATCGGCGGTAGTTCTCAACAAACCTGACCAGTTCCTTGCCTGTGCGGTTGATTACCGAAAGTCCCTCATGCTGTTCGCCTTCCGAATGGCGCAGCAGCGTATCACTGAGCGACACAATAGGCGTTACGGTATTCATGATTTCGTGAGTAAGCACACGTATTAGCTTAACCCACGAGTCGATTTCCTGATTGGCAAGCTCGCCCTTGATGTCGCTGAAGGCAACAATCCTCACACGGCGCCCTTTCAAGAATGTGTTGGTCTCGCGCGACGAGAAGTTTTTCATCGTCTCCTTTATCTGGTCAACGTGCGTTATCACCTCACGCTGCAGAAGTTTCTGTGCAGCACGGTTGTAGCGCAGCACCACCCCACGGCCTTCCTCAACCACGATAATGCCCGTGTCGACAGAATCAAGTATAAGTTCAAAGTATTTCTCTCGCTCCATCTGCTCGTCGCGCGCATGCATCAGTATGTCCTTCACCCGGTTCAGCGACCTGTTCAGCACTCTGTCGCCTGCCGCCTTGTCGCCCTCGGCAAAGCGGAAGCTATAATCGCCGTTGTCGATAGCGTTGAAAAGGAAGGTTACCTTTCTGACGGTCGACCTGTAGCGCCGCCAGAAATACAGGCAGCCTGCGGCCGCAACGACGGCAAACAGGAGCAGAAGAGCAATATCAAAGTCCATACTTCTTTATTTTATTATACAATGTCTGGCGCGACACGCCAAGTCTCGACGCCACCTGCGACAGGTTGCCGTCACACTCGCGTATAGTCTTTTCTATCAGCCGGCTCTCCATCTCGCCTATTGTCTGCACGCCTTCCATAGGTTTCTCCGCAACAGACGCGCTGCCGCTTATGTCCTGCTCGCCTATCTCCCTGCCATCGCTCAATATCACGGCCTTCTCTATTGCGTGCTGCAGTTCGCGGATGTTGCCATACCACGGCATATCCTTTATCTTCTGTTCGGCAGCCGGCGTAAGCTCCATTGCGGGCTTGTTATACATTGCCGCATACCTGTTGAGGAAGAGGCGTGCCAGCGCCGGAATGTCTTCTCTGCGCTCACGGAGCGAGGGCAGATGCAGATGTATCGTGTTGATGCGGTAGAGCAAGTCTTCGCGAAACTCGCCCTTAGCCACCATATCGCTCAGGTCGCGGTTTGTGGCGCATATCAGTCTGACGTCGATAGGTATAGGCACACTGCCGCCCACGCGCACAATGCTGCGGCGCTGCAGGGCTGTCAGCAGCTTTGCCTGCAATGCGTAGCTCAGGTTGCCTATCTCGTCGAGAAACAGCGTGCCGCCTTCAGCCAGTTCAAACTTGCCAGCCTTGTCTGCCTTGGCGTCGGTGAATGCCCCTTTGACATGGCCGAACAGCTCGCTCTCAAACAGCGTCTCGCTCACGGCTCCCATGTCTATCGTCATCAGACTCTTGCCGCTACGGTGCGACAGACGGTGAATCTCGTTGGTCAGCACCTCCTTGCCCGTGCCGTTCTCGCCGGTTATCAGTATGTTGGCGTCGGTCGCTGCCACCTTAGTTACCATAAGTCTGAGTTCCTGCATGCACGGAGCCACGCCCCAGTACATGCCGCTCTCGCCGCTGCCGGCATCAGAGCCGCCGGTCGACTTGCAGCACGCCTCCTTCAGCGTGGCTATCAGCTTGTCGTTGTCAAACGGCTTTACGATGAAGTCAGTGGCGCCCGCCTTAATCCCGCTCACGGCCAGTTCGATGTCGGCATACGCCGTAAACAGCACCACCTTGGCCTGCGGACGCATCTTCTTGATCTGTCCGAGCCAGTAAAGTCCCTCGTTGCCGCTGTTTATTCCGCTCTGAAAGTTCATGTCGAGCAGCACCACGTCGGGCTTGTCCTCACGCAGGTGCGCCGGAATATTGTTCGGATTGGCTATGGCGACAATATGCTCAAAGGTGTTCTCGAGCAGCATCTTCACGGTGGTCAGGATGTTGCGGTTGTCGTCTACAATAAGTATTGTTCCCTGTTTCATTTCAATGCAAAGATAGGTTGTATAACCGACAAAAGCAAGAGTGTGTAAAGTTTTTGGACACTAAATTTTCAGATATTCACAAATAATATTACTATATGCCACCTTCATGCCCCATCACACGCACAGCCATACGGCTCGCGGCACGGCTTAAAGCTGCAAGACAGCCTGCATAAAGCCATTTTCCAGCCTCACCCGTGCCTGTTGTCTAATTTTTATACGCCAGTGTCTAATTTTTGGACACTCACAAAAATGCGGATTTACCGTATCTGCCTGATATACTGCAATATAGGTATTTTGGCACGGTTTTGGCAATGATAATGGTGTATGAATATGAAAATTGCCATAATTACTCTCGCACTTGCCGCCCCTGGGGCTGCCGGCGCGCAACAGGAATGGTCGCTCGACCGCTGTGTCAGTTATGCCATTGAGCATGCTACCGAAGTGGGACGCGAGCGTATCGAGCAGAAACAGGCCCTGACGGAATACCGCACCTCGCTGCTCGACTTCCTGCCAAGCGTCTCGGCCCAGGTGAGCGGACAGTACAACTGGGGACGAAACATCGATCCGGAGACCAACACATATAACAACGTTACTACATTCAACAACGGCTATCAGATAAGTGCGTCGCTGCCCGTGGTTGACTGGGGGCACACATGGAACGCGTTCCGCAAGGCCCGCATAACCAAGAACACGGCTGCCACGGCGCTGCAGAAGGCTAAGGACGACAAGGCCATAGACGTGATGCAGAAGTTTGTCGACGCCGTGTATGCCATCAAGTCGATAGAAATTACCGACAGAAAGCTTGCCGACTCGAAGGCTCTGCTGGCAAAGACGCGCAGACTGTACGAACTGGGCGAGAAGAGCCGGCCGGACGTGGTGCAGATGGAGAGTCAGGTGGCTGAGGACGACTACAACCTGCTGCACCAGAAGAACCTGGCACGCACCGCCCTTATTGCCCTGAAGACGGCCATGAACTATCCTGCCGCCGACTCGCTCAGCCCCGACTGCTCGATGGCTGCGCTTACGTCGCAGATTCCCTCAAGTCTCATGGTTGACAGCATGGCACTGAGCGGCAAGCCCGACATAATAATGGCAGAAGCCAACGTCGAGAAGGCAAGGCTCGAATGGAAAATAAGACGTGCCGACCTGCTGCCGCAGCTGTCGCTGGGCGCCGGCGTATCAACCAACTACTACATAAATATCTCTCAACATCAGGACAGACTGCCGTTCAGGTCGCAGTTTCGCAACAACTTGGGCGAGTATGTCTACCTTACACTGTCTATCCCCATCTTCTCTCCTTCCACATGGAGCTCGGTAAAGCGCGCCAAGGCCGACTATCAGCTCGCCATGCTCGACGCACAGGACGCGCGGCGCAAGCTGAACGACGCCGCCCTGCAGGCCGTAACCGACTATGAGGGCTACCAGAAAGAAGTGAGACAGATGGAGAAGAAGATGGCTGCCGACTCGCTGGCCTACCGCCTGTCTTACCGCAAATATGAGGAGGGCATGCTCTCTACGTTCGACATACATGAGGCGGCGCAGACTTATCTCGAAAGCAGCATAACGCTGCTGCAGCTGAGGATGCTGCTCGCCATAAGACAGAAACTCGTAAGATACTACATAAACAACGAACCGCTATGGACATTAAACTGAAACAGAAGAAATACTGGATTCCAAAAAAATACTGGCTGTGGGCCGGCGGAGGCGCACTTATAATAGTGCTGCTGATATGGCTCGCCACAATGAACTTCACGTCGACGCTGCGTGTCGACCGCCGCGGCCTCAGTATAGGCAAGGTAAGCAAGGCGCAGTTTGACGACTACGTGAGCGTAGACGGCAGCGTAGTGCCCATACAGGTGGTGCAGATTTCGTCGGAAGAAGGCGGCGTGGTGCTCGAAAAGGTTAAGGAGGAAGGCACACACGTGAGCAAGGGCGACGTGATAATACGCCTCAACAACTCTAACCTCGACCTCGAGATTCTCAACGCAGAGAGCGAACTGGCTGAGAAGCAGAACATGCTGCGCAGCACGCGCCTGTCGATGGAGCAGGACCGGCTGAACAACAGCAACGAGGCGCTGCAGCTGAGCATGGACGTAAAGACAAAGCGCAGGGCCTACAACCACCAGGCGGCGCTGCAGAAGGAGGAGCTTAACTCGCGCGAAGACTATCTGAAGGCCAAGGAGGAATATGAGCTGGCGGTGCAGAAGGAGAAGCTGATAAGGCAGCGGCTCAAGAAGACCAACGAGCTTAACCGCTCGCAGGTGGAGCAGATGGCTTCAGACCTGGCGTCGATGCGCAAGAACGTAGAGCTGGTGCGCGAGCGCAAGGCAAGGCTCAACGTGCGCTCTACAATAGACGGCGAGATTGGTCTGCTGGACGTAGAACTCGGCCAGAGCATATCGCCGGGACAGAAAATAGGCGTCATCAACGACCTGAGCGACTACAAGGTGGAGGCACAGGTGGACGAGCACTACATCGACCGAGTGCATGCCGGACTGTCGGCCACGTTCGAGCAGAACGGCAAGACATACCGCCTGACCGTGCGCAAGGTGTACCCGGAGGTGCGCGAAGGTCGCTTCAAGATAGACTTCACCTTCAGCGGCTCGCGCCCGAAGAACATACGCACGGGACAGACCTACTATGTCGACCTGCAACTTGGCGAGTCGAAAAAGGCAATAATCATACCCAAAGGCACGTTTTACAGCGTGACGGGAGGCTCGTGGATATTCGTTCTCGACAAGGACGGCCGCAAGGCATACAGGCGCAAGATACGCATAGGGCGGCAGAATCCGCAATATTATGAGGTGCTTGAGGGACTCGAACCGGGCGAGCAGGTGATAGTGAGCGGATATGAGGGCTATAAGAACAACGAAATACTCATACTCGAATAATCACGCCAAACCTGACATGCCGACAGAATGAGCCGTGTCTGACATCGGAAAAGATACATTACGGCAACCGTCAGATGTAAATATATTTCGCGTTGGCAACAGTGCTGCAAGGCAACAGCCGCAAAGGCGTAACGCAAAAGGTGGCCTTTCGCACTGCAAAACATGGCCTTTCAGGCTGTAAAAGGGCACCTTTCAGAGGCTAAAAGACGGTCTTTTGCAGCACCTCACATAACCTTTTGATTATCAATCGGTTATAAACCAACAAACCAAATGCGGCAAACAGCACAGAAAAGGGCTGCAAGGCGCACGAAAAATGAAACATAATAACAGCATAAAATATGAGCAACTTCAACCTTAAAAGCTATTTCACGTTCCTTTCGAGGAACAAGACATACACGGCTGTGAACGTGTTCGGACTGGCCGTAAGCCTGACATTCGTCATCATCATCGGACTGTACACATGGCAGGAAACAAGCATCGACCGCCAGCACAGCAAGGCAAAGCGCATTTACAGCATAGGAACATTTAACAAAGACGACGGCAGCCGGTATGCAGGCAGCAGTCATGCTCTGCTAAGATATATGCAGAAACGATATCCGGAAATTGAAAATACGTGCGCATTCATACGCGGATCGCTGAAACTAAGAGACCGTGAAAACTTTATATATGTCTCCACACTTGAAACAGACTATACGTTTTTCAGTATGTTCGACTTTCCCCTACTCTACGGCAACCGCGCAACTTGTCTGAAAGAAAAGGGTAATATTGTCATTACATTACGACTTGCGCGAAAATATTTCGGTATCGACAATGCCGTGGGACGACAGATTATAACGGCCGACTCGCAGCACTTCAGGGTTACGGGCGTGATAGCAGACTTCGACAATACGGTCATCAATAAAGACATAGAGGCTCTAATTGATTTTTCATATGCAGAATATGACAATGCTGCCTGTATTGACAAGAATTTTCCACAAGGCAATCTCAGCGGTACGGCTACGTTTGTGCAGGTAAAAGAAGGCTGTGACTTCATGCAAAAAGAAGCTGACCTGCGTGAATTTTTCAAGACATTGCTGCCCGGAGACAACAATCAGAACATATCAACAACCATAACAAGGCTGGATAATCTGTATTTTTCACAGACAGGATTTGACAAGAATCTTCGTTTCGGCAACAAAAAAGTGGTGAACATTCTTTTTGCCGTAGGCTTAGTCATCCTGCTGTTCTCAATCATAAACTATACCAACCTTACCATGGCTCAGAGCCGCTACCGCGCCAGAGAGATGGGCACACGCCGCGTGTTTGGATGCACCAAGAGCGATGTATGCAAGACCATATTCACAGAAAGCCTTACGATGTGTGCCCTATCGTGTGCAGTAGCTGTAGTGATGGCCATGTCGTTCTCACGATATGCCGGCCAACTACTTGACACTAACATCAGCATGTCGCTGCTCGCCACACCATATGCAATATTCATGTTTGTGGTGTTCATTGTAGCCATAAGTATTCTGGCAGGCTTACTTCCGGCTGTGTCTCTGTCGAAGGTTCAGCCCATTGAAGTGGTACGCGGCACATTTATCAAACAGACAAAGATGGTGTTTGCCCGCATATTCATAACTGTACAAAACGTGATAACCATAGTTATGCTGGCCTGCGCGCTCATCATGTCGCTTCAGATGATACACATTGTAAAGGCTCCAATTGGTTTCTGCACTGAAAACCTGATCCGCCTAAGCCAAGGACCTGCATTTACCAGCAATGACTTTCCTGTATTCCTCAACAAGCTACGCGCACTGCCATGCGTCAGCGGCATAACATCATCTTGGGGTACACCTGTTGAAGGCGGAATAAACGCAACGAAAACATCAGAAGACGGCAAAAAATCTGTAAACATTCAATATTTCATCGTCACGCCGGAATTTTTCGATATCTACAGCATAAAGCTCAGCAGCGATAATCATCTAGAGGGCGACAGCATATTATACCTGAACGACAAAGCCATGAATCTCCTGCAGATGAAGTCAACAGACACACGTACCAGCAGAATAGCAAAAGAACTCGATCCTCTTGGCATACTGGCCAAAGCACGTTTCGGAGGCGTATTTGAAAGCTTCCGCACCGGCAATATTCTTAACCCGGACGAACCTAAAGCAATACTTGTTTGCAATAATGTGTCAATGCCTTGGTTTATAACGATAAAGGTAAAGGGTAATCCCGTAGAGGCATACGCCCGGATAAAGGAGATATACAAAGACATCTTCCATGAAGAGATAAACGAAGACGGACTGCCGTTGGTAGACAAGCAGATAGAACAAAAGTTTGACCAGGAAATCCGCACGTCTAAAATCGTGTCGCTCTTCGCCTTCATAGCCATCATAATCTCGCTGCTCGGACTTGTGGCAATGTCGACATACTTCATACAGCAGCGCGCAAGAGAGATTGCCGTGCGCAAGGTGTTCGGCTCTACAGGCAACCAGATACGCCTGCGACTGATACGCACGTTCATGCTATACGTTGGCATCGCATTTGTCATAGCCGTGCCGATAGTGGTTCATTTCATGTCGAAATGGATCGAGCAATACAGCTACCGCATCGTATGGTGGCCGTGGATTGTTGCGGCAGGAGCAATCGTCATGCTTATAAGTCTGGCTGCCGTGGCTGTGCAAAGCTGGATGGCGAGCAACGAAAACCCCGTGAAGAACATCAGGCAGGAGTAAGAGTCACGGAAAGAACATCGTAAAGAAAAGGCTTCGCCATGACCGGGAAACTCTGAAAAATGAACGGACAAGTATAAAATTTGTGTAACATAACAGATACAGGATATGAGCAACTTCAACCTTAAAAGCTATTTCACGTTCCTCTCGAGGAACAAGACATACACGGCTGTGAACGTGTTCGGACTGGCCGTAAGCCTGACATTCGTCATCATCATCGGACTGTACACGTGGCAGGAGACAAGCATCGACCGCCAGCACAGCAAGGCAGACAGAATATATAACATAGGACTTGAGTTTATGGATGACAGCAGCCGGGTGATGGGTTGCCACCACGCATCGCTGCGGAACCTGCGCATGCACTATCCGGAGATTGAAAACACATGCGGCATGGTAACAGGAAGCATAAAGGTCAGAGACCGCGACGATGTTCTGAACGTGAACACTATCAACACCGACTCGACGTTCTTCTCTATGTTCGACTTCAAGCTGCTGCGCGGCGACCGCGCCACCTGTCTTAGCAACAAGGGCAACATTGTGGTTACAGAACAGTTTGCGCACCGGTATTTCGGCACTGACGACGTACTGGGACGCACCATAATGACCACCGACTCGCTGCACTTCAGGGTTACGGGAGTGGTACAAAACTTCGACAATACGATAATATCAAAGAACACAGATGCGCTTGTTGACTTTGCTTATGCCGAACGTGAAGGTGAAGGAAACATGGACAAATACTTTCCGGGACAGATAAACGTAACCAACTGTGCCTGCTTCGTGCAGGTGCGCGAAGGCTGCGACCTGATGCAGAAAGAAGCCGACATACAAAAGTTCTGGCCTACATTCTGGCCCTATGAGCCGGCAATGCCCCTACGGCCGTTCCTGACACCGCTCAACAAGCTCTACTTCAACGACACGTCGGAGGTAAACGTCATGCAGTTTGGCAATATTAACATGGTAAGAATCCTGCTTGCCGTAGGACTGGTGATTCTGCTGTTCTCAATCATGAACTACATCAACCTGACCGTGGCGCAGTGCGGCTACCGCGCAAGAGAGATGGCCACGCGCCGCCTCTTCGGATGCAGCAGGGCCGGCATCAGCACCAACATGTTCAGCGAGTCGCTCACCATGTGTGCCTTTTCATGCATTATAGCCGCTGCAATGGCCACAGCCACAGCCGGATTCGCAGGCCGCATAATCGGCAAGGACATAGACACAGGAATACTGGCCACACCATGGGCCATAGCCGCAATAGTGCTGTTTGTCGTAGCTGTAAGCCTGCTGGCAGGCATCATTCCGGCCACTGTGCTGTCAAGGGTAAAACCGATTGAGGTGGTGAGGGGTACGCTGACAAAGCACACAAAGATGATTTTCTCACGCATCTTCATAACAACCGAAAACCTGATTACGATAGTGCTGCTGTCGTGTGCACTTATAATGTCGATACAGATGCGGTATCTGCTGAATGCTCCGGTAGGATACAACAGGGAAAACATAATAAGCCTATTTGATCCGTGGAAGTTCAACGGCAACGACCTCACCGTATTTCTAGACAAAGTGCGCGAGCTGCCGTGTACAGAAAAAGCCACAGCCACCTGTGGATGTGCCGTATATGGAGGAAACAATACCGGAATAGCCTTTGAAGGAGACAAGGCGCAGACGACCGTACACATATTCAACGTAACGCCGGAATTTATGGAGATATACGGCATAACGCCTAAAAACGGCGAAAAGATTCAGTCAGGCAACACGCTGTATCTTAACGACCAAGCCCTGGAACTGCTGCACATGAAACCTACGGACACACACCTCAGCCGCAGATACAAAAGTACAAACTCCAACATGCTGCCTGCCGACGTAAGATACGGAGGAGTGATAAACAATTTTCATACGACAAATATTATGCAGCCGATAAGTCCGTATTTCATCTTCGTAAACGACAAGATAGAATATCCCTGGTATGTAACAATAAAGGTGAAAGGCGACATCGTTGACGCACTAAACGAAGTGAAGAAGGTTTATAAAGAAGTGTTTAAGGAAGAAATAAACGACAGCAGACCTATGACTGTAACCGGCCAGATAGCAGAACTTTTTGAGAAGGACATACGCACATCCAAGATTGTATCGCTCTTCGCCTTCATAGCCATCATAATCTCGCTGCTCGGACTTGTGGCAATGTCTACATACTTCATACAGCAGCGCGCAAGAGAGATTGCCATACGCAAGGTGTTCGGCTCTACCGGCAACCAGATTCGCGTAAGACTGATACGCACGTTCATGCTATACGTGGGCATCGCATTTGTCATAGCCGTGCCGATAGTGGTGCATTTCATGTCGAAATGGATCGAGCAATACAGCTACCGCATCGTATGGTGGCCGTGGATTGTGGCGGCAGGAGTAATCGTCATGCTTATCAGCTTGGCCGCCGTAGCTGTGCAGAGCTGGATGGCGAGCAACGAGAACCCCGTGAAGAACATCAGGCAGGAATAAATCTCTGTAACTGAAGACGATGCCTCTGGCAAATGTCCACATGGGCAAGACAACCGCATAAGGCATAGGAAAAATAATATTTGTAATGTATATACGAAAACAGCAATGAGCAACTTCAACCTTAGAAGCTATTTCACGTTTCTCTCAAGGAACAAAATATACACGGCAGTGAATGTGTTCGGACTGGCCGTAAGCCTGACATTTGTCATCATCATCGGACTGTACACATGGCAGGAGACAAGCATCAACCGGCAGCACAGCAAGGCAAAGCGAATATACAACATAGGACTGATGTCCGACGACAGCATCGGCACGGCCAACTGTCACCATATAGTCCAAAGATACTTGCGTGACAGATATCCTGAAATAGAAAAGACATGCGGCTTCACAACCGAAAACATGAAGCTGAAAGACAGGGACAACTTTGTCAACGTAAATGTAATGGAGACCGACTCGACATTCTTCGACATGTTCGACTTCCCCCTGCTCTATGGCAACCGCGCCACTTGTCTCATGCAGAAAGGCAACATTGTGCTGACGGAGAGCTTGGCGCTCCGCATGTTCGGAACGGCAAATGCCGTTGGCCGTGACATAACAACCGCCGACAACACCCACTTTCGCGTTTCAGGAGTGGTGGCAGACTTTGACAACACCATCATAGATAAAGACATTGATGCAATAGTCGACTTCTCTTTCTGCAAGAACCTTGCAAACAAGGATGAGTATTTCTATCAGTTTGCAAACTACCTTATGTGCTCGGTTTTCATACAGGTACACGAAAACAGCGACTTCATGGCTAAACGGAATGAAGTGAAAAAGTATCTGCATGAGACCGTCAAAGACTGGCATCCCACGATAACGCGCCTTGACAAACTGTATTTCTCCGGACTCAACGCCTATTCAGGACTACATCTCGGCAACCTTATGCTGGTAAAAATTCTGTTCGCCGTGGGACTCGTTACGCTGCTTTTCTCCATTATCAACTACATAAACCTGACCGTTGCACAAAGCGGTTACCGCGCAAGAGAGATGGCTACACGCAGGCTCTTCGGGTGCAGCAAGAGCAGAGTGGCAGTCAACTTGTTCATCGAATCGCTCGTGATGTGTGCCATTTCGCTGCTTATCGCCGTTATGCTGGTACATATAGCCGCCCCTTATGCTGGCCGGTTGCTCGACACAAAGCTCAATCTGTCTTTGCTCATACACCCATATTGCATTGGTCTGACGGCTGTTGTCGTCATTGCGGTGAGCATCATTGCCGGCATACTTCCTGCCACAATACTGTCACGGGTGAAGCCCATCGAGGTGGTGCGCGGAACATTCCGCACGCAGACAAAGATGATTTTCTCGCGCATCTTCATAACCGTACAGAACATCATAACCATAACCATGCTGGCATGCGCCTTTATTATGGTCAGCCAGATGCTTCATCTGACGAAAGCTCCGCTTGGCTTCAACACGAAGAACATAATAGCCTTAAAGCTTAACTACACAACGGACAACGACCTTACCAACGAGTTTATCAACCGTCTGCGCGCTCTTCCGTCGGTAAAGGCTGTGGCCCCGTCTAACGGAACACCGGCTGACGGAGGCAACGACCCGTCTGTGCAATTTGAAGGGGACAAGGACATAAGCCGCTTCAACTTCATAACAGGCACGCCTGAAATGATGAAGATATACGGCATAAAGATGAAAAACGACTTCAACCTGAAAGGTGACAGCATAATTTACATGAACGACCAAGCTCTGCAATATCTGCATATGAAACCAAACTCAACGCATATGAGCGAAAGGTTTGACAGTTTCGTGCTGACATACTTTGCAAAAAGCGCAAGATACGGGGGCGTAATCAACGACTTCCACGTGCGCGACATATGCAACAACACGAAAGGCATAATATTGCTGACGTGCAGGAACATTAAGCAACCCCTCAACATATCAATACTCGTAGAGGGCGACCCAATGGAGGCATACGCCCGGATAAAGGAGATATATAAAGAGGTGTTTCATGAGGAAGTGGACGAAAGCACACCGCCGTTTGTAGACAAACAGATAGAGAAACGCTTCGAGCAGGAAATCCGCACGTCTAAAATCGTGTCGCTCTTCGCCTTCATTGCCATCATAATCTCGCTGCTCGGACTTGTTGCAATGTCGACATACTTCATACAGCAGCGCGCAAGAGAGATTGCCATACGCAAGGTGTTCGGCTCTACCGGCAACCAGATTCGCCTGCGACTGATACGCACGTTCATGCTCTACGTTGGCATCGCATTTGTCATAGCCGTACCGATAGTCGTTCATTTCATGTCGAAATGGATCGAACAATACAGCTACCGCATCGTATGGTGGCCGTGGATTGTGGCGGCAGGAGTAATCGTTATGCTTATCAGCTTGGCTGCCGTGGCCGTGCAGAGCTGGATGGCAAGCAACGAAAACCCCGTGAAGAACATCAGGCAGGAATAGGCCGGGCACCGTAAGACAAGGCTGCGGCAAACAGACAACAAGAAAAATCATTAAACAACATATCAGAAGATGAACAACATAACGCAAGCATTAAAGAACCTGACACGCCGTGGACAGCACAACATAATAAAGATATTGTGCCTCGGCATTGGCTTTGCACTGGCGTCGGTGCTGATAGCGAAACTATGGTATGAGCACGAATACGACACGTGCTACCCCGACCATGACCGCATCTACCGCATAAGCGAAAAGATAAGCCGGGGCTCTGATCCGGAAGCTACATACGGCAACACGCCCGGAGGTATAGCCACGACGCTGAAAAAATATATTCCCGAGATAGAAACGGCAACAAGAATAAACCCTGCATGCAATGATGAGGAAATGAAAATAAACGGAGAACGACGCGTAAAAGGTAACATATACGTTGTTGACTCGTGTTTCCTCAAAATGTTCCCGACCAGGATATTGGAGGGCAAAGCCGACGAGGTGCTGGCAAAGCCGTATTACTGTCTTGTGTCACGGACTATGGCTGAGCGCATGGGCGGCAACGTGATAGGACGCAAACTGGAGCTTACTTCTATTCCGGGACTGACGATGACCATAGGCGCAGTATACGAGGACTATCCGTGGAACTCATCTTTTCACAACTATGACGTGATGCTCTCAATGACGACACAGCGCAGCTTCAGCTACGACGGACAGGACAACCTGGCGGGCAACGACCGCTACTACTCGTTCATAAAGGTGAGCAAGGGATGCCATCCTGAGCAGGGCGACTTTGACAATAAGGTGAACGAAATAGTAAGCAAATTTCTTGCCCTACTTGAAAAGGAAGAGATAAAATTCTCGCTGAAGTTCACTCCCATATCAAAATATCACCAAGAGGACAGCTACTTCAGGCAGACATTCCTCATGATGATGATATTAGCGGCGGTGATTCTCGCGGCAAGCGTGCTCAACTATCTGCTGATAGTGATTGGCAACACGGTTACGAGAGGACGCGAAATGGCCGTAAGAAAATGCTACGGAGCCATGCCGCGTAACATATTAGGCATAACCATGGCCGAAACCCTGCTGCATATCGTGCTGGCAATGATGCTGGCCGCAGCACTGATATACGCCTGCAAAGGCTCGATAGAGACGCTGCTGTCGGCCCCGGTCAGCTCGCTTTTCACCGGCAAGGGCACACTGTTCCTCACTGCATTGCTGATAGTGGTGTTCATCGTAAGCGCCCTGCTGCCGGGCAGGATATACAATGCCGTGCCCGTAACGACGGCGTTCCGCAACTTCACCGAGAGCCGCAGGCGCTGGAAGATAACACTGCTGGCGGTGCAGTTTTTATTCGTCAGTTTTCTGGTATGCCTGCTGCTGATAGTCAACAGCCAATATTCCAAGCTCACAGACTTCGACCTCGGCTACTCTTATGACCGCCTCGCGATAGTCAACGTAAACCAAATAAAGGGCGAAAAGCGCAGCGCCATGATTACAGAACTAAGCAAAATGCCAGAGATTGAGGCATGGACGGCTGTAACATCTCCCTTGTTTTCAAACGGCGGCGGCAACAACATTGTTGACCCAGAAACCGGTGAGGAGATGTTTAACGCCACCGACCTGTATATGGCAGGCGACAACTATCTCGACATGTTGGACATAAAGCTCAGACAGGGACGCGGATTCAACGCCAGCAGCGACAGTCTTAAGGAGATGATGGTAAGCCCCGACTTCGCACAGAAGCTGAAGAACGAGAAGGGATGGAAAGACGTGATTGGGCGTAAGATTCTGATAACGGAACACAGCCAGACGGGCAAAGACCTGTTCACCATAGTAGGAATATACGATAATTTTCACGCCAATACGGCGCTCGACGATGACGACCGCCCCACGATGATGTTCCACTCAGACCCTTACGGCAGCTACATCAGTTATTTTCTGCTGAAGTTTCACGACCTTACGGCAGAGAATATGCAGGCTGTGCAACAGCGGCTGCAGAGACTTTATTCTGACGAAACAATCATCGTGGACAGCTATGCACGGCAGCTGGACACATGGTATGACAGCGTAAAGCATTTCCGCTCGGCTGTCATGACGGCAGGAATATGTGCGTTGCTTATAGCTCTGATGGGACTCATAGGATACGTGAACGACGAGATGCAGAGGCGAAGCAAGGAAATAGCCATACGCAAGGTGAACGGTGCAACCGCCATAAGCGTGCTGCGCATGGTGCTGGGCAACGTGCTGCTGACGGCCGTTCCGTCGGCAATAGCAGGGGCTATTCTTGCCGGGATTGTGGCGGGCAAATGGCTTGAGGACTTCAGTGTGAGGACAAACATGAGCCCGTGGCTCTTTGTGGCAGGCATATTGGCAGTGGTGGCGGTTATTGCCGCGACCGTGGCCGCCAATGCTTACCGCACGGCAAACAGCAATCCTGTAAAATACCTGAAGAACGAATAAGCACTTAACGCCTGAAAAGCAGGCTTTGAAGAAAATATAGAAACAATAAAACTAACCGAGCTCACGAATACGGCGAAAGCCGTGAGGGGGCATAAAATAGAACAGAATATGATAAAGGTAGAAAATCTTAGCAAGTCGTTCCGCACGGAAGAGGTGGAGACTATAGCGCTTGACAACGTAACGTTCAACGTGGAAGACGGTGAGTTTGTGGCAATAATGGGTCCTTCGGGATGCGGCAAATCTACGCTGCTGAACATTCTCGGACTGCTGGACAACCCCACTTCGGGCCAATACTGGCTCGACGGCCAGGAGGTGTCGCTGCTGAAGGAAAAAGACCGCACGGGCATACGCAAGGGACAGATAGGCTTTGTGTTCCAGAGCTTCAACCTCATTGACGAACTTAACGTGGAGGAGAACATCGAGCTGCCCCTGACATATCTGAAGGTTGGCAAGGCTGAAAGAAAGCAGAAGGTGCAGGAGGTGATGAAGCGCATGGGCATAACTCACCGTGCAAAGCACTTTCCGCATCAGCTCTCGGGCGGTCAGCAGCAGAGAGTAGCAATAGCCCGCGCCGTGGTGTTCGGCCCCAAGCTGATTCTGGCGGATGAGCCTACGGGTAATCTAGACTCTAAGAACGGCGCCGTGGTGATGCGCCTGCTGACAGAACTGAATCAGGACGGCACGGCAATAGTGATGGTTACGCACAACGAGCACGACGCGCAGATAGCCCACAGAACGATACACCTGTTTGACGGAAAAATCGTTGGATAGTGTGCCTGATGGTATTGTCATGGCCATGACGCCACAAAGGCTCAGGCAACAGCATCAGACCCGCAACACAAAAGACGTCCTTCAGCAGTGCAAAAGGTATGCTTTCACGCTGTAAAACGTGCCCTTTTGCAACGTGAAAGGACGTCTTTTGCATTATCAGAAAACACGGAACGCCATAGGGAAAGGACTCTTTGAAGTCAACCAAATTTAGGAAAGTACACTGTAAACAATTTAGGTTTATTTTTTTTTTGCGAAGAAACTCGTCACTCGTCACATTGCGGCATAACGTCCTGAATGTCAGACCGTTGCTGTGTGACGAGTTGTCGTTGCAACTCATCACACAGAGTAAACCCAAAGCAGGAAAATACATTAAATTGCTCCGATGTGATGAGTTGGAAATTCAACTCATCACACATTAACAATCTAACTGTCAGCAACTTACGCACGGATGTGACGAGTGATGAGTTTTTTCAAAAAACTTTTACGGCTTATTTACGGCAGACAGCTTGTCGGCAAACTGCCGAATACAATAATCGCCCACTACAGACAGATCATTATAAGGCCAATAAAACCATGCTTTTAACCAAGCAACACGCTGGCGTATAAAAGAGAAAGAGAAACACAAACAAAACATGCATAACAGACATCAGAATTTTGCGTTCAATGCTCTCGGCTGAACATCATACACAAAACCGTCAACACATGATTAATCTTAATCATACATATTCTGAATCTTCAATAAAAAAACAAGCTGCCTCATAAAATAAATGAGACAGCCTGCGAAATTGTCAGTTATATATAAAATTGCAGTAATTATTTTACAACAACCTTCTTGCCGTTCATGATATAAACGCCCTTCTTAACACCTGTAAGAACAGTTGCAGCAGGAGCCTCCTTAACGAGGATACCGTCGATTGTGTAAAGCTTAACAGCGGCATTGGCATCGTCACCAAGAACAGAATCTATACCTGTAGGATCAGTGTTGAATTTACCTGTAATCTCAACGCTGTCGCCATTGCTGAGCATACCACCTTCTACAGTCAATGTAACCTCACGGTCCTTGCTTACACCGGCAAGTGGAATATGGCTTACATAACCCAACTCAGCTTCGTCATAAACAAAGGGAACGTCCTCTGCCTTGAATTCCTTAGTCTGAAGTGTACCGCGGTTGTTGAGCCACTGCAACAGAACCTTGTCGAAAGTAATAACGCCAACTTCCTCTGGCAGCCAGATTATGATCTCGCTGCAATCAGCCAGAGAGCTGCCTTCTGTAGGCAAGAAATCATAATAAAAAGATATTTCCTGCTTCTTCAAAGGATAAGTAACAACTACACCACTTGTTCCTGCAGAAGCGTTGTTTGTGATAATAGCACGGCCATCTGTAGTTGTAAGTCCCCTGATGTTCATTGTTATCACAGTCTGAACTTCACCGCTTCTTGAAGTCTCTACGCTCTCTGGGAAACGGTATCCACGAAGGTCAACAACAACAGTCTTGCCTTCAATTGTAAATTCAGGGTTATATGCTCCGTAAGAACCTGCCTCAGAATCACCATAAAATACGTCAACGGTTACCTTGCTCTTATCTGTATTAAGTTCGTCTGTGAAAGTAAATGTCAGCAAACCTTCATCTCCTGTTTCAGGATAATATGTATAAAGAGTTGTACCCTGTGCTGGAGTTACAGAAACCAGCTCACCGGGCATCTCACCCATAATCAGTGTAACAGAATAGTTTCCGTCTTCACCATAGATTACGCTCTCATCATTTGCGTCGTGAATACCTTCAAGAGTGATTTTAAACTTATCACCAACATCAAGTTTACCGTCTTCAGCCATCTCACGGATAAACTTGCTCAGCTCGATACTATAAAAATACTGAGTATTATAGGTACCATGGATATATCCTGCGGGAATCTCTTCCTTTGTTTTAAATACGCCGTCAGTCTCCTCACCATACTCAATCCAGTTGTGGTCTATATCAACCGTGCGGTCAAAAGCCAATTCAAGGTTTGAGCCAGAAACTGTATAGGTATCACCATCCGAAAAGTTAGATGTCAATGTGATAGGCATGCCTTCTCCGTTACCATAATAGACTGTAACATCTATTGAAGGCTCAGTGATCATACTGGTTGAGAAATAATAAGTTTTTCCTTCTTCAACCTCGCAACTGAAAATTCTGCGACCTTCAGTGTCATAGCTTATAGAAAGGTTGTTGCCCTCTTCACCCATGACATTACATTCAAACATCATAATGCCATAAAATCCGACATTAAAGTGGATGGTGTTGCTATCAATAGCCTTCAGCTGCAAATAATTTGCACCTGACTGCAATTTAATAGTTACAGACTCAGACGGGTCATTAATCTCAATCGGAGTAAAAGTAACAGCCTTTAAACCTGTCAACCCCAATACAATACCGATTAAAGTAAAAATAAGTCGTTTCATGTCTAAATATTCTTGTCTGTTTTATTTTGAGGAAAAAGCTAAAGGCTGGTCGATGCGCTATTGCCATAAGGCCAAAGCGACAGGCTGCAGCCTTTAGCTTTTTATTTAAAATCTACGGCAGATTAGCGGATAACCACTTTCTGGCCGTTGATGATATAGATACCCTTAACGAGTTTCTTCATTACGTCTGCTTTCTTACCCTTGCTTACGAGGCAGCCGTCTACGCTGTAAACCTCAACAACAGCATTAGCGTCTTCAACTTCTACACCACCGATGTTTGTAGATTTGTCAACGATGAATGTATATGTCAGCTCAGGATTGAAGAGATTGCCGTCAAGATCATAGAATGTTTCTTCAGGAATAACAACAGTGTAAGTACCATCTTCTGTTATTTCCGGAGTAAACGTAATCATCATCTTATTCATGTCATCACCTGTAGCATAATCGATCGCTGCAGAGATATTGCTTGCCTCAGCACCGTCTTTCTTAACTGTGATAACATTGTTTGTGTTCAGTTCACCAACACCATACTTAGAATCTACAGTGAGTTCAACAGTAGCAATTGACTTAACTGTGCTTCCGTCAGCAGGTGTAACCTCTGTAGGAACGAGGATATTCTTAGGCATCTGATATGTGAGCAGGATAACGCCGTCTGTGCCGTAGCTGATAGGTGTGCCATTTTCATTAACAGCTGCAACAGATACGCCGATGTTGTTCTCTGCGAGAGCAGCCTCAGGAACAGTAACAGTTATAACCTTGCCTTCAACCTTTGCTTCAGCAGGAACACGAGTGTTCATACCATAAGTTACAAGAGCAGAATTTACTGTTGCACCCTCGTTGCTCAATGTAATATTAATTTCAGCAGGAATCTCCTTGCTATACTCACCACCTTCTACATAAGGAGCCGGGTCTACTGACTCAACAGAAAGAATAGCAGGATCAATATTAAATGCTACAGTAAAATCAGGATTACATACGCCGTGACCCTGTAAACCGTCTGACCAAGGAGCATTTTCATCAAAGAACTCATTGCGAATTGATTGTGAATCTACCTTAAGAACATAAGCACCAAACTCGTTGATTTCTTTCGGAGTCTGTGTTCCAATTTCAACAAACTGAGCTGTTATTGTATAAACGTCATTTTCTGCATTTGAAGTCAAAATTGCATCTGCAACTTTCTCTTCACCTTTGTAAACGGCTGCATTAGCTGTTGATGTAACAGATACATACTCACCATACGTAAATTCTATCTTGCCCAAGCTTGTGCTGTAAGAATTTTCTATAATCCGCAAATCCAAATTTCCGTGGTTTCCGGAACGAAGCGTTCAATTTTCAGGCAAAAGAACAAAACGAAGCGTTCAAAAAAAAGGCTGCACACAACACTTATAAAGCCGGAGCAAAAGGTTAATGAAGACCTCTGTTCCGGCTTTATAGTTTCATAAAAATGACTTTATAACGGCATTAAAATAATGCTTTAATAATTTGTCTAACTGATTGAAAAAACGTATCTTTGTTAGTAGTTAAGCTGCCATTTTATCAATGGGAATGCCTTGCTTTTTAAACAACATTATATCAGTGTATCCTGAAGAATAATTCATGTGGGCATTGAATTCTCTTTTTGTGCAGCCTTCAAATGGATTTCCGATGGTTTTATTTGCCCCGATCCACTCACACAATTCAATTATAGATGATTTGTTTGATGTAAAATAAACGAAAGAATGACCTTCGAGGACTTTTAAAACATCTAAGTAATCGGACATACGCCAATACATGTTGTACGTTCCGACATCAGTGGATAGATAAGGAGGATCTATTAAAAACACCACTCCAGGTACGTCCTTATATTGATTATAGACCTCTTTGTAGTCGCATGAAACTATTTCCAGCCCTTCCAAATAGTCCAATGATTCAGGGTATCCATTCTTACGGATATTGTTATAAAGAACTTCCTTGCTCATTTCCTCCACAGACAACTTATATTTCATAGAGAACATAAGGGATGACGATAGAGTAATGAAGTCCACGTACCCCACACTCGCTTCCTCTTCTTCAATACGCTTTAAAACGCATTCCCTCAGCTTTCCTTTGATTGCCTTATGTTTGGGTACCGAATCCCCTACCAGCGTTCTAATGTCGGCTAAAAGCTTATTTGTATGTGGAATATGAGCCAGCCTAAATCGGTAGTTATCAAAATCGTTATAAACAACAGTGGAAGTTGGTTTCATTCTTTTGGTAATATGGGAAAGTAACCCCGAGCCACCAAACAGATCCACAAAAACGGTATCATCAGGAAACTGGTCCAATACCTTTATAAATTCTTTGGCAAACATTCTTTTTTGGCCCACAAATGGCAGCGGTGCCGACAGATTCATTTTCGTCATACGTTCAATTCAAATTTAATATTCTCAACTCCGGATAACAGTTCCATGGTCCGGTCAATGTTATTTTCATATATATGCACATTCCCAAGGTCAAGGGTTATGGACTTCAAAGGAAGTTCCACCTGCCTTGCCATCAGATAAAGATGATAAATATCAGCCGGAAGCCCAAGGTTGGCATCAGAACTGCGCTGGTATGCAGATAATACCAGTTCCCCCTCTTCAATCTGGAACTGCACAAGGCTCAGGCAGGGTGCCTGGTTGCTTTCCACCCCGGTCTCTCCAAGAAACAGAACATAGTTCTTGCTGTTGCGCTTTTCCCGGTTAATCTTAGCTATAAGG
>CDYQ01028337.1_pt1 | contig 64778 bp, 67 predicted proteins | sample 557451 | NCBI WGS metagenome assembly CDYQ01 (sample SAMEA3182059, study PRJEB8094) | gut metagenome | biome: human; feature: gut; material: Stool; isolation source: human stools | place: Canada | collected 2012-11-26
GAGTTAAACTTATCCACCAGCTTTTCTACTTCTTCCGGCGGGATTTCATAATACTGCATCTTATCTCCCATTGATTGTCTGCCGTTATTCCTGCCAGTTGTTATCCCTCTTACTCCGTACCCTTGTTTCAGAAGTTCCATCTGTCGTGCTTCCTGCCTCTGCCTTTCTTGATTAGCAAGGTCTCTATTCATCAGGGACATTACCTGATTGTTTCTTGCCTGCCAATAAGCGTTGTCACGACTAAGGTTAGCCTGTGCTACTGCTCCGGCGGAAGCAAGGTTAGGGTCACGTGGGTCAAACTTAACACCTGTTACAGCGGAACCTAACGCAGCATACATTGCCCTGTTGCTGCTGTTTGAAGAAGCTGCTATACCATTAGCAAGGTCAGACGCCTTATCCCAATTAACAGCCTTGTTAAACATCTGCGCTTTTTCTACCGCTGCATTTTGCTGCATCTTATCAATGTTATCAATGTAGTCTTTAGCTATCTTATACTGTGCAGCACCTGCAAGCATAGCCGTAGTCCTTGATGGAGCTGCTTTGATATGAGCGTCAAGTGCAGCCTGTGCTGTGTTCATGTACGCAGGAGATGTCAGCTTGTTTATGATATCCTGATTTAATGGCTCATTAGGGTCTTCAAACGCCATGCCTGAATTAGCCATTACCTGTCTTGCATCAGTTGGTCTGCTGATATTATACTTCATTGACGGCTGGCTGCCACCCATACGGGCAATAACTTGGTCAGCATATTCGCCTACAGTAGGGTATCCATCACCACCTGTGTAATGGTCTTTCCCTACACTGCCTTCTCCACCGTACCATGCCTGCGCTGCACCACGAGGACCGTAGTTGTTGTAGTATTCCCACAACTTATTTAAAGCTACCGTGTCCTGTGCCTGCGGAGAATGGTCAGAAGGGTCTACCCCATACTGGGGTGCCCACTCATTCCATGACTCAGGGATAATCTGATAAGCTCCATGCGCACCTGACGTATCATTGTGAGCATCATAAGCTCCGCCTGACTCCTGTGATTTTATACTATCAACAAGGGCAAGAAAGTTCGGGTCTCGTAAATCCATTCCTTCCCCCTTTATCTTAATGCGTATCTATTCCAAAGATTACCGCCATAGTTCCCGTATGCGGTTGTAGTCAGCATAGCCGGTTTAGGAATGTTATTCCCATTCAGAACATCCTGCCGTACCATTGGGTCAGCAGGTACTCCGCTACCGTTCTTATTCATAGAAGCTGCGGATGCTGTGTTAGCACTACCACCGCCACCGTTAAACAAATTACCAGCCATAGTTGTACCTTTAGCTAAACCCTGCCAGAATGGAGCCGCTCCGCCAGTGGCAAACGTTGCCCCTACCTTGGCTACCGTACCAAGTAGTCCGGGTCCCTGTATTGATTTAGCTGCCTGCTGTGCCTGCTGTTGTCCTGCTGCTGCCCCCTGTGCAGCTTGGTCTCCTAAGTGGCTGTCGGTTTCTATGGGGTTAACAGCTGATGCCGCCTGATTGGCGTTACTGTCAACCTCTGCTACCTTACCCTGAAACGGTTTCCAGTTGGTGTCAAGAAACTCATACTTCCTGTCTCCCTGTCCGTTGATGGTGTGAGAGTTAATATAATCGTTATTAGCCTGCCCACGCCACTTATCTGCACGTCCTTGAAGCAGTCCTTGAGTTTCTGCCAATCCTTCCGGTGTATTGTACTCAGAAGGTAAGAATCCTTTAGCTTTAAGCTGTGCTTCTAAATTAGTACGACTATCTTCCGGGGTTTGACCATACTCCCTAAGGAGCCTAAGCTTATCGTCTATATCATTTACGTAGGCGTTCTTGTTGGCGACATCTTGAAGTTTAGCAGCTCCCCGCATATCCCTATTAGCCATTGCTCTATCAAGGAACATACCCAATAGACCGCCACCGGAACCACCTCTGCCTAAGCCGCCGAATAGTAAACCACCGAGCAAGCCCGGAAGACCGCCCGTAGTTTCTACATCACTGTTGTATACAATTGGTGCTGTTATCATTCAATCACCTCACAAAAGCCCACGCTTAGTTGTAGAGTTGGTTGTCGTCTTAATAAAGCTTGCATTATTATGTACGTTGCCAACAGAATTAAGTGTATTGTTACCCGCTGTATTCTGCGAAGTAGCCAAACCAATAGCCTGATTAGGTGCATACCAACTGTTCTGCTGCGTAGTAGAAGCAAGGTTATATCTATCATTGGCATTACCAACCTGCGCATTAATAAGCCCTTGCTTAGCCTGCATAGTATTACCCAACGCAGACTGCTGTGTAGTGAGAGAACCCTGTGCAAGCCCTGCTGCCGTCTGCAAGTTCCTGCTATAATCCTGTGCCATCTGATTGGTTAAATTCTTCTGGATATTATTCGTTGCGTTATTCAATGCAGAGCCACCGATAACACCCCTTGAAGCTAAGTCAGCTAACGAATTACCCATTGTCTGTTTATACAGGTTCTGATACGTAGTCTGCATGTTATTCAGATACTGCTGCGGTAATTCACCACGGGCAATACTGTCAAGCTGCGGAGCGTACTTCTGACTAAGCGCATCCATCTGATTGGTGTATGTATTTAATCCTTTTATACCGGCGTTAGCTTCATCAAGGGCACCCTGCATCCTTTGATTTTCTTCCTGCCAGTTAGGTGTATACACACTACCTAATGCTGACGTACCCTTGTCTATTAGGGCGTTTACTGCCGGCTGTATCTTATCCATATAGCGAACTTGAGCAGCTATAAGCTGCTTTTCTTCCGGAGAAAGCTGGCGGCTTTCTACGTGCTGTTCGCTTCTCGTTTTTGATTTACCGCCCATTCGGCAACTCCTTTTCAAGAATACCACTACCATCTTCCAAAACTTCTATCAGTTTGGAGTGGGTTAATCTGGCATATGCCATCGGGTTACGTTCCGTCCTCGTTCTAAGTTTATTTATTTTAAGCACAGCCCCTATGTGCCAGAACAAACAGTCACCAGTCCGCCAGTCACAGCAGCTGGGACCTATCTCAATATAGTCTTTATATACATTGAACGTAATAAATCTACCGTCATAACAAATACATCTATACTCAAAGTCTTTTAGGTCTTCAAGCAAGTCGGATTTAGTCTTTTTGATGTATGTCTTCACGTGCTCAACGAGTCCGGTGTAGTCGTATATTGTATCATCAAATGCTGTTAGCGATATCAGACCATTGACCGCCTGATGGATTTCCTTTTCCGTTTGCATTTTGTATCACACTTTCTGAAAAATGTTCCAATATAAATGGAGAATCTGTCTCTATTATATACTGGAGAGACTCGTCACGTATCTGTGAACGCACGTGTTTAATTGGATTTTTATAGGAATACTTCCACCTAATCAAGTGATAGGGTTTACTGCCCAATGCTATTTGCGTTCCCGTTTTCACATATATATCAATAGCCCCAGTCTCTTCGTCTAAAGGTTTGACTCTAATATTTTGGATGTGAGATGTAAGTAAATCATAATAAGACAACTGCTTTGATTTATACAACTGATGAATTGGCGTCGTGCCAAAGTCAAGGGACTTAGTGTCATCAAGTTTACATAGTTGCCCGTATTTATTCTTTACCGTCTCCAAGGCGACATACACACCGTCAGGCGTTTCTATCATATCGTTTACCACAAACCCATCAGGTACCACCCACTTGGTAAACCCGCCGGTAGATGTACTGTGCACCCAAAGCATCTTATCCCTATCAGAAGAAAAGATAAGCTGGTGCCTATCGTCGAGCATCCTTCCCCACGGGTCACTGTGATGTTCAGCTATTGCTGGGTTGACCTGCATACCAAACTCTTCTAAGGAATAGTTACCATGCGAAGCTTTAGTCTTTAATTCCTTAAACCCTGATGTTGACATAAAGATAAGAGTATTGGCGTGACTAACAATAGCGCTTTGTTTAATGGCGTCAGAGTTGTCTGCCACCTTAGTTACATACCAGTCAGGAGCGTTACCAGATATAGAGTAACAGCTGCCGGAATACTTAAAGACAATGATATCAGACACATTAACAACCATTCCTATGATAGCTGAATTATCACTCTCACCTATACCCTCTATGTACTTAGCAGCCGACCTGTCATCAGAGTCGTCCACGAGCCCCAAAGTTTTAGCCGATAAGCAGTCGTTAATAGAAGAGAAGTAGATAGTATCTGTTCTGGCGGCAGTGGCTACTAACCTACTATCCTTAACTGCAAGTGTGGTAACTAACGGAGAGTTAAGAGATGTCTTACCAGCGTTTGTATATTTACCATCGAGGGTTAATAGTTTCAAGTGCTGTGGTTTTAACCATTCAGGTTCATACAACAACAACACTTGAAGCTTATCACCACTGGCAACAAACAGATTACCGTGAAAATAAACACAGGACGGTCTATCTGCTCTACCCGTCAAGTCTCCAACAAAATTCACATGGTTATTCTTTGTGTCGAAGTAGTACATCTTCTTGGGCTTATTATGTTCTCCCACGAAGAAGTATAAAGATTTTGTTATCTCATCCCACCAGAACGAAGTGATGGGGAAGTCCGTATTATGTAAGGATGCGGAGATAGCAGGTCTGGTTTTAAATTTACTTCCATAAAAGCTTATCTCAAAATTAACAGCATCGGCACACTGATTAGCTTCGAGCGCGTCAGGACGCATAGCTAAGTTAATACCGCCGGTATTATTGCTCATGTCAACGACTGATTGAGCCTCATGTTTAGCTATTTGATATGCCATGCTTCACCTCACACAATGTGATACAATCCTATGATAATGCCATCACCGGCTATTACCTCTACATTATGATAACGCAGGGAACCAACCGGAATAACTTTTCCTTTATAGTTAGCCGCCCCTACTCCAACCATTCTCCCTCTCGATTTTTTCAAAGATGCTTTCAGTCTCTTCAATGACTCTTCTGCTATCTCGTTGGATGTCTTTGCTTTCATCAACTCCTCTTTGGACGTCTCTAATTCTTTCATCGCTTTTTCTAATTGCATCCTCGCTTCTTTCAGTTGCTTCTCTTGCTCTGTCGATATCTTTTCCAACCTCTCGTTGTTTTGTTTCAATTGATTGAAGTTCTCTTTTATCTTCATGTAGTCCGATGTCTGTACAACAAGAGTAGGTGCATAAGCAAAGGAGTACGAGGGAGAGAAAAAGACCGCACCAAGAAGCAACAGGATACTTGTGAATAAACGAAGAAACATTTTTAATCACCCTCGTATACATAACTTGAGTCATATTCCTCACCGTTAATTAAATACCCATCAGTAAACTGCCAAGCGTAAAGTATCCTACCTGTGGGGAAAAAGCTTATATCAGGAAGTACATCGTCATAATACGCCATCCAATACTTAACATAAGCAGGGATAGCTGACATGTCTATACTATCACGAAGACAGTAGTAACCGGAATACACCCCAACCATTACATCATGGTTCCACTCCGTGATAACATTAATGAACGCCATGATGATTTTACTTCTTTCAAACGGAGTACAATCGGGCATGTTCATATCTTCCATATCAAACCAAATCCCCAAACTAAGCTGGATGTCGTCTATGTCAGATAACCTGTCAACCAATATGTTTGCTTCGTTAGCAGCTTCCTCTGGAGTGGTAGCACGGGTAAACCAATACACGCCAACGTCTAACCCTTGGTCAATTGCGTTACCGTAGTGGTCAAGGAAATCACCGTCGTTATGGTACCCCTCTCCCGCTTTGATTATCATTCCCGTAATCTCTCCGTTCATTGATAGGTCCGGCGGAGTATTCCATCCGCTCACGTCTAATATTTGTCGCATTTTTCTCCTCTAATAAATCAGGTATGCCATTATTATTAGCATCTGACTTAACCTTAACAAAAGTGACTAACGCAGCAATAGCTGCGGGGGATACCATTAAACTACCAAGCGATATAAGAGCCGGCAAATCTGCCATCCCCCTAACGTAAAAGTTAAAACACCAACCACACATGTAGAACAACCATACAATCATGTACGCCCACATGAGAGTATTTACCCACTTGTACCCTTTGACAGAATACCCTATATTTAAATAACGAGAGCAACGTTTAATAATGTCTTTCATTATTGTGGTTCCACAGTAACCCTGACATTATCGTCAATATCATCCATAGGTTTATTGGGTATTTCAAGATAGCCTATATGGTTATAGTGATAACACACACAATAAAAAGCATTTGCTCTTTCTTGTACCGTTTTACTACCATCACTGAGTATCATTACGTAATTGTATATCTCATCTGTCTGTACCGTAAAATCTCCGATGGTTTCTCCAAGTGTTCTGATTTCTTCCCATGGGACGTTGGAGTTATAAAGTTCAAGTACATTCTCCAGATAAAGCTTAAAGAACGGGAAATATTCATTAATTTTTTTTGTGTTAGACGTCAGTGTTACATACCCCGTAAAGTTACTTATCGCAATAAACAAAGTATCCAACGTCGCACTTGACACTACTTTTTGCCACGCCAGACAATGGTATCGGTTCTCCCCTTCTCCAATGTCAATTAATACATTTCCGACGTTTATAACCTGACCGGTGTTATCTATGTCTACGCTAAGTAAACTAAATTCTTTCAACGGTTTGCTCATGTCAATACCTCTATACTCTTCATCATTGAATAGGGCTATAAACATAACAAGTGTGTTTTGTATAACTACCGCATACTTAGATGATAGGTTTCGCATGGCTTTTATAATATTACCATTACCATTTAATTCTGGTATGTAGGTATATTCTGGTAAGTTGTTATTTGGTGTCATTGCATAACCACCGCTAATACGAGATGCTTTATGTACATCAAATCGAATTTTCTTGTCCTCAAGTTTTAACGCCTGACTGACTGTAACCACAATATCATCACCTAAAACATAAGATGGTTTAGATAAAGTGTACCCGTTAGCTTTCCACCCTTTATCCGGTTTCAGTAATACCTGCACGTCTATGTTATTCGGTTTAATAACCTGCTCAAAGGACTGCCCTGAATTTGCCACTAAACTTTCCTGCCCCCAATAGACATTTATCTGTGTGTTAATGTGGTCAGCTTTATTGACCGTTACTTTAGAGGATTTTTCTCCACTAATGGACAATATAGCGGGAGCCATTTCCGCCGGCTTTAACTTAGTGGTGTTCTGTTTTTTTGTGCGGATGGCATTACCAATATCCTGCATAGCATACCTATCAATTAAAACGTTTTCCATTACCATGCCACCTCGTTACCATTAACAAGAGCGTTAAACGCTTCCTGAATTTTTGCTATTGTTTGAGCTTTAGTTAAGAGTTCGGGCTTGTCAGTGATGCCATTCCACGAGGTAGTACCGGCATCACCCTTAGGTCCTATCGGTCCTTGGGGTCCTCTCTCTCCGGTAGCTCCTTTAGGACCTTGAGGTCCAGTGTCACCTTTTACACCCTTTTCTCCCGTGGCACCCTTAGGTCCTATCGGTCCTTGGGGACCGGTAGCGCCCTGAGGACCCATAGGTCCAACATTACCCTGCTCACCTTTAGCACCATCAGCGCCTTTCGGACCAACGTCACCTTTAGGTCCTTTCTCGCCCCTGTCACCTTTGGGTCCTTTAAGTCCTGCGAGTTGTGCCGGCGTAAAGTCAGTGTATTTAAACGGGTCGCCTTTGTCTCCTTTAGGACCGGTGTCACCCTTATCACCTTTAAGTGTTGCCTTCTCTGCCTCTGTCAAGTCTTGAAACTTTAAGATACCATCCTTACCTTTGGGGATAACAAAATTTAGTACTGCCGCATTGGCTGTACCACTATTAGTTACCGATGCCTGTGTAGCATATTCTCCTGTAACTACTGAGCCGATAGAAACAGTAGCTGCTTCACCTTTAGGTCCCATAACCCCCTGCGGTCCAGTATCACCTTTCTCGCCGGTGTTACCCTTGTCACCAGTAGCCCCCTTAGGTCCAACAGGTCCAGTTAGTCCCTGTACACCCTGAGGACCTGTTTCCCCTTTATCTCCCTTGATACCTTTAGGAATTGTAAAGTTAAGAATAGCGGCGTTGGATGTTCCAACGTTAGCCACCGTAGCCATCTGGTCAGGTTCCACTGTGGTAACAGTACCTACCATGATGGTGGCAGCCTGCCCGTCTTTACCGTCTATTCCATTGACCCCTGCGGCTCCCTGTGGTCCTTGAGGTCCTGTGTTGCCTTGTTTACCCTGAACACCCTGTGGTCCCACGGGTCCTTTATCTCCCGTTGCACCTTTCGGACCAGTATCTCCTTTGGGTCCTTTAACGTTCCCTAAACTTGCCGACATGCCATCTACGATAGAAGATAAGTTACCGGTAGCATCAAGAGCAAAAGATACCTGCGGTTTATCTCCCTTATCACCCTTGACACCCTGAGGTCCAATAGCTCCAGCGTCACCCTTAATCCCTTTAGGACCTTGAATACCCTGCTCGCCCTTTTCCCCCCTCGGAAGTCCAAGGTTTAAAATAGGCTGTTCTTTACTGCCAGTGATGGTAGCTGTTGCCTGTACTCCCGTTGGCATTGTAGTAACTGTGCCGATAGAAAGCTGCGGAGTAACTCCGTCTTTCCCATCAACACCATCCTTACCATCTCGGTTAATAACAGCGTTTACTTTGTGTTCTACCTCTCCATCAAAACGTACATTAACATTAATTGTATCCGGTATTCTATCCATTGATTAAAGTCTCCTATAAGAAATGCCAGTGGAAATTAAAGCTGGTCCTGAAAGTAATCTTTGGTGGGTTGTCTTGCAATATATATCGTAGTATATCTTACCACGCTTAGCCCACTTATCAGGGTTCTCAAGTTTTCCTGTTTCCGTGTAGGGGATGGTACAATGAAGTTCATTACCACTTACCACGACCTTACCGGTAAAAGCGATATCTTTACCTTGCATCGGTTCGTACTTACCATAGAATATAAACTCCTTACCTGTCATATCAACAGGATTATTCTTAGAGTCAGTTACGGTAACGTACATACTAAAGTCATCGCCCTGATTAATAATAATCTGCATACATCACCCCCCCATTCTTCTAATGAAACTAATAATATCCTCTCCTTTTCTTACCACATCCGCATTGAGCTCGTTCAACTTTTCTATGATAGAAGTCAGTTCACATATCGGCGGGATTAAGGTAAATAAGAAACCCATGAAGTTGTCGAACTCAAACCCCATTACCTTGATATTAGGAAGTAGGAAACAACAATACCCGATAAAAAATATTAAAGGGTATTGGAGTATCACCTTAGAGAATAATCCCCAGCGGAAGTGTTTGCTGATAAGGAAGCGATGGTATCTTCCATTACCTATCGGTACATACTGCCAACCGTACCAACAAAACGTTGTGATACAGTTCCACACCGTGATACGCTTGCCTACGGTTCTTAAATAGGCTACCGTTTCTATTGTAATCTTCAAGACTATATCTACAATTAGCAAGATAGAAGTAAAGAATATTACATTTATAATGTCCTCGTTAATAACAAGTTGATTAATCATTTAATGTCGTACCTTTGCGAATTAATTTTATTAGTTAATGCGGCAATAGTATCCGCAACTAAATTGTCTGTATCTTCTAACCCAACCGATAATCTCAAATATCTATCATTATGTTGGTTGTTAAAATGAATGTGGTCTGTGCATGTACAATACGTAGATACAGGAAATCCATAGGCACTCATCTCTTCCCAGTATTTACCGTTTTGTATGGTATATAGGTAATCATATGGTAAATTAAAAATACCAGAACCGTAGATGTACATATGTGGGATATTAGCATCATGCAAAGCTGCGTCTAATTGTTTCGACGTCCATATTACCCGCTCCATCCTTGCCCGAAGCGAGGATAGTCCAGCTGATAAAATTTTACACTGCGACTCCATAACAGAGACGCCAAACGCCGCCGCGAATAAAATTATTCTTTGATGTTCTTCAACAGAATTGGCACGAAAATATATCCCGCCAAGTGGAGTTTGTCCATTGCCGACCCCATACTTAGAATAACTTTCCACTACGTAATCAACGCCATAATTGAATGAAGTATCTCCGTATATAGACACGCGAGTATTATCAACAACCAGAATAGACTTAGCATCATGCACTTTAATGGACAATTTACTTAAGTCAAAATAACACCCAAGATAATCAGGATTATCTATAAACACAATACTTTTATCTGGGATACTGTCGCTTATTATATCTATAACATGAGTATCATTGCATAAATGCCTCGTTTCTATAAACGCCGTATTGTGGCAATAGGGAGTGTAACCTTGATGCATGTAATACATCATAAGAAACGAAATAGCTTGCATACCACTATTGGTTAAAAGCACACTCCATCCCGCAGGTAGCCATGGAGACACGCACGAAACGTCACATAGTGTATTTGGAGATATGTAATTGCGTGCTCTTGATATATTATTTTGAAACAATTATTTTACACCCAACACCCTATAATTAAAAACATACCTTACGTTCTTTTCTAAGGCTGGTACAAAATGTGCGCCAGTACATTCGCTATGGTAGGTGTAACCACCATCACGAACAATCACATTAAATGACCACTCGTCCCTTTCACTAAAGGATACTCCGCTGACTATTCCACCGTAATTGTTACTGACAAAAGGTAAACACTGACGCACAACATAACCATCAGGACACGGTATAGTAAACCAATATTCTTGTCTACCGTCCGCAACCATACTTATTTCTCCAATACGTATGGATGAGGCACTAACACCAAATCCAGCACGTCTAATGATATCGGCATCAATACTTCCGCTCACAATATGTGCGCCCTTTATAACGCCATTGTTATCTACCGTAAAACTGCCACTGGTGTTCTTAAAGTTTGTGCCAATTATTTTAGTTCCTGTAATCGTTCCGCCATTAAGTGTGCCAATGTCAGATGCAATAGCGCTTAGTTTGTCAACATTTAACTTATCAGCTGTAATAGCTTTCGCCGCTATCTTGTTAGCAGTAACAGCGGCAGCTGTTATGTGGTCAGCGGTAACTGCGTTGGTTGCTATCTTGTCGGTAGTAATTGCTCCGCCAACTATCTTAGTAGAAGTAACGGAGTTATTGGCTAAGTTCTCTGCCCTGATAATAACGTCACCATCTATTTGCAGTCTCTTTCCCGCTATCTTAACACCTTCCGGAGACAGGTTGATAGAAGCAATAACGCCACGTTTATCTACCATAAAACTAATCTGGTCAGACATCTGCTGGAATTTAGAATTAGTAACCGTTATGTTGTTTCTAACGGTCGTACTAATTTCAGAAGCCGTCTGTTTAATTTGGCTAATGTCACTTCTTACGGTGGTGTTGATAGCCGCTTGGTCAGAGTTTACTTTATCTTGTATTCTCTTGTTGCTTCCGACAGTGGAAGTTAATCCTTTAGCGTTCTGCTGTATTACATTGATATCCTCTTCTGTAATAGTAACCCTATCTCTTACATTCTTAACCGCCGTGTTTACATCCTTATTAACACCATCTTGATATGTCTTGTTAGCCTTTACGGTCGAAGTAATTCCCGCCGCCGTCTGTTTGAGCGTAGTAATCTCCTGAGAGTTATCTGTAATATATCCAGCCTGTTGGGTAATACTCCTGCTGTTTTGCTCTATCTGCGTATGAAACGTGGAGTTTGTTATTGACTGTTCATCTTTTATTTGTTTTTGTTTCTCTTCTATTTCTTTATCTTTGTTCTGCAAACCACGTATGGCGTCATTGGTTGAGTTTGTCAGGTTCCCTAAATCTGATTGGAGTTCGGATGTTAAGAAACCAAGTTGCCGTAATTGATTTTTGATATAATCAGGTACGGTATCTCCGGCGGTTATAATTTCCTGTATTTTTTTATCTACGTATTCTTTTGTTGCTGCGCTTAACTGGTTTTCTTTTATCATCTTTTCTATATCGGCAACAAGCTTATTCCAATCTTCTTCGCTTAGCTTACCTGCACCGCCATTACATCCGTACTTAAACACCAGTCTACCATCTTTGGTAAGAGAAACCTTTTCGAGTTTCTTCTGCTCAATCTCTGAGACAGAAACATGCCCTGTAATTTCTCCTGCGTTATGGACAGTGACCTTTGGGTTTTTATTAACTGATGGAATGTTTAGCTTAGGTTGTTTTGGATATTCGGCAGACAGCTTATCCTGCTTGACAGTGGTATTAAACTGGTTGCCGTTCTTAAATTTTACCTTTGTCATGATATGTCAGATATTCCGGGGCTTACGTGTACCGTACCTTGGCATACACGTGTCACTTTCTTACTGCCGTCCACCATCAGCAAGTCCCAATAATACTGGGTTGTCTCTTTCCAGTAGTCCCCATCAGTCAGCAGCTTCTTTGTTTCAGACGCCGGTAGTTTAATTGTGATTATCCCAGCGTTAAGTTTACTCTTATCAAAGGTAAAACTAACGATAGGAGTATCTTCGTTTGCAGAGGTCTTAACACAGGCGGCAAAGTTATACTGGCTCATATCAAACGGGGTAGCGCTGTTATTATCGTCGTCGAGCTCTATGTCAAGGACGAAGTCAGCCCCTTTATTGATAACAATATCATACACGGGTACATCAAATTCATGCATACTATATCATCCCTTATCTTTTTTCTTTTCAATTTCCGCCTGCATATACTGCAAGATATACTTAACAGCATTTGCAAAAGCAGAACCATCACCGTCCACATACGGCGGTATATTCTTTAGTTGGTCTAAGAATTTTTTATCGGTTATCTTTTCCATAGAACACCTTACGGCAGCATCTTGATTACAGCTGCTACTAAATCCTTTTCTGTTTCCATACTAAACCCGTGATTAATCATAGCTAACGATATAACAATCTGCGCCAATATATCATACAGAGTGTCCGTATCCGGACTATCTCCAAAGTCAATATCATCAGATAGATATTGTAAAGCTTTCATCTTCTTGTAGTAACTGATATTCTGCGGCAAGTCTCCATCACATATGAGTTTGTTTCTCCTGATATACACGGGTGCCTTACTCGTTACTTTCCAGAACCTCTCCGGCATTTCTGTGACTTCATTTTCGATAGTCAAGTCACCGATTGTTTCAGGGTACCCCCTCTGAATAAGCACCTGCCACAACATATTCATTCCGTCATTAATGTAGGCTACCATCTCTTCGTCCGTATAGCCCGTCTCGATAGCATCAGACATACGTTCTTTGATGGCGTACTGTTCTATTAAATCATCACCTGTCATGCGTTAGTCACCTGCGCTTCCGGCGGCTTAACCTCATCTACCGCTGAATTAATCAGAGTAGTTAAATCCAACGGAGACTCAAACGGAACTACATCATCCAGCTTATGTACGTGTGGTCTAAGGGAATGATACTTAAGTTCCATATACCCCGCAGGATAATATTCATCCATTAGTTTTATCTGTACCTTATTTCCTTCGTACTCTGTTAGCTCGATAGGATACTGCCCTACAAAAGCTATAAAGTCATCCGGCTTCGTTATAGGTTTATCAGGAGACACTTTAAGACTCCTAACGTAGCGAGGGTCATTATCCCCAGTAAGCTGCATAGACAATGAGTCAATGGCGTTATTAAGGGAGTAGATAAGCTCATCGTCAGAGTAGGTAATCTTACTCACGTCATTGAGCTTCTGCCTTATTCGTACAAGAATTTGTTTTACTGTCATGTTATCTCCTTATACATAAAAGGGCAAATCCCTATCAATAACAACCGTGTCAGCCATGAGCCCTTCTATCTCTTTAGCCACCGTAGATGCAATACCATCGTCAGTAATCGTCCCATTAATGTAACCAACAACAAGTCTAACCAACATTAGGTAAAAGAAATACGGCAGTTCGAGAATATCGTTAAGGGTCATAATAGGACGTACATGATAGTAATATACCATGATATCATCGTGAGATGTATACACTTTATCTCCCCTAAGGCGATACCTATTGTGGCGAGACTCGTCCATATCACGCCCATCCGTCAAGTCTCTGTCCTCATCCGAGCCGAAGTGTGATACCTGTAAGAAGTCATCAGGCAGTTCTACACCTCGCTTCTTAGCCGGTACTTTAATTTCTTTCTGTACATAAGGGCTTTCCATTCTTACCAGAGTCAGATTAACGTAAGAGGCTACATGATTGATAGCACGTACAAGTTCCTCATCGGAATGTACTCTGGCATAAGTCTCCCCAAGTGACATCAAGATATCATTGGCGAGCATCCTTACTCTGATATATCTCACATCTTCACCACCTTATAGTACATCAACATACATATACTCCGGATTATCCCTAAGCCAATCCTTCATATACTTCATCGCACTCTGCCTATCCCCATTCTCTTCCGCCTCTTTGGCTAAGCGAAGTTTAATCTGCGTAGGGTCATTCCAACATTCCATAGGGATACATCCAAGCCTACGCCCACCCTTATGCTTACCGATGTAGGGGTCAAGCTCTCGCATAGCTTTAGCGTGTTCCATAAGAGGTCCGGCGTTCCATACGTTATGTAAGAGCCAGTTTCCTTTATTATCTATTTGAACGTCTTGCTTAATAATGTTAGACATAATTCTCCTTAATAAAAACAAAAAGGACAGCCCGTAGGCTGTCCCTCTTGCGTACCGGTCCCCGTAGAGATAACGGCACTCTCATCTGTGGATACAGACCTTACGGAGTTACCTGTTCTATAACTACCGGTTTCGGTGCTACCTTACCGTTCAATCCCTTAATGCGAGCATTGGCAGACGGAGCTGTACATTCAAGAGAAGCTACGCCGGTAATAACTCGCTGTTCATAAGTACCCGTTCTCGGCGGGTTTTCGGTGTGGAACGGAATGAGATATCCCAGTTTCCAATACTGGAGTTCAAGAATATCAATGACATCATCGGAGTACATACGATGAGCTTCCAGACGGAGAGAACCGAAGTCGGTTTCAATAACGTCCAGATAATCAGATACGCTATGTTCAGAAGAAGCCATTGTACGAACGGCACCCTGAGTAAATCCTGCGCAACCACGTTTGTTTTTAGCGGACATGATAGCGACACCGGGATTGCCACCGCGAGTCCACGCCATCTGGAGTGCGTCGTTCAGAAGGTCGAACGTCAGAACTCCGGCACCCTTTTTCAGTTTAGCTGCATCAATACAGTTCTGGAAAGAAACCTTTACACCTGTACCAGATACTACTACCGCCCCTGTGCCGGTGGACTTCGGAGCATTGGTGTTCAGGTCATCCATGGAGTTCATGGCAGCCTCAGGCGTTTCATAGAGGAAGAAAGTATTCGCATCTTTAACAGCTACGAAATACTGTTTGTTTTCCTCTGTACCTGTGCCACCACGTACAAGCACTGCATCACCGGTAACAAAGCCATGGTTAGCAATTGTTAAAGCATTAGCCGCAATAGCGGATACTGCAATGTCAGCGTCAAGGAAATACGGAATACCGCCGAACTTACCTTTGACACCTTCTGCAAGCGGCGTAGCCACTTTGTTTTTGATGATAGCAAGTTCAAGGTCGGAAGCAATTTCCTTACCGGCTTTCAGGAACTGGTAAGCCTTCTCATCACGTACGCCGTATTTCTTAATAGCCTGCGTGATATCAGATACGTTGTAACCAGTTACGAACTGCTGTACGTAGTTGTAGAGCCATCTACGCGGAGCGGCTTTCATCGTATCAAATTCAAAAACTTCTTCCTGTGCGTTATCCATTGCCGGACGCTGGGAGTCGGAGAGCCATTCGTGTTTGGTTCCCGTGATTGTGGTCTTACCAAACATGCTGGTAAGTTTAGTTTTATCGGGGTCAAGGTTCGTGATAAAGTCCGATACATCTTTTATGGTGCCTACTACGTTATAAGAACGAGTAGCTGTTGCACTATTATGCGGTGCTGGCATTTAATTCTTCCTTTCAATTGGTATAAATTACACGCCAAAGTCTTTCGCATATTTAGAAATCATTGCCGCCTGCTGGTCATTGGTCATTCTCCCAAGCTTAGACCAATCAGGTGTCTGCACCACAGGCTGTTGTGCCCTATTGTTTGTCTGTTCAACAAACGGTGGCTGTACAGACTGCTGTGCGGCTGCCTGCTGTGGGGCTGACTGCGGCTGTGTCACAGTCGGTTTGGGAGTGTTGCCGTAGAACATATCGCGCACTGCGCTCATGTAATTATCAATCACTTCTACGTTGCCAGTTGTCATAGCGTCAGTAACCTGCTTATACATTTTGTATGGCAGGTTCTCAAGGTTTTTCTGTGCGAGAGAATTAATGGCATCAAAATTCGGGTCCTGCTGATACTTGGCTGTCAATGCGCTCATGCGCTGCTGCCGAGCGTTTTCCGCTTCCTGTGCAGCCCTTTCTTCATTCACCCTCTGTATCATAGCTGCCTTAACATTGCCAACTTCATTTACATATGCTGCCATATGCTGTGGGTTGTACTCGTCAAAGTCAGCTCCGTAGAGCGCTTTAACACGCTCCTTAGCATAGGCGTCCATCTGTTCGATGTACCGCTTCTGCTGTGCTGCAACGTCTTCCGGTTTCGGCTGGATAGGCTGCTGTACCTGCGGCTGTGGAGTATTCACCTGCATCGCCTGTAACTGCTGGCGCTGCTGTGCGAGTTCCTGTGTCTTTTTGGTAAATGCTGCCTGCCTCATGTAACCGTTAAGAGCTTCTTGCAGTGGGACCTGTACATCCTGTCCATCAACCTTGACCGTCACCATACGGTTCATGTCAAGGGGTTCAGGTTCAGTCTGCTGGTCTTTAGGGTCTTCCCCTTCTTTAGGTGACTCGTCACCTTCTGGCGTAGGCTCCGACTGCGCTCCGTCGTCACTATCCGATAAGAAACTTTCGGAAAAGACGGGATTACCGTCGGCGTCTAAAGCAAAGTCCCAAAGATTACCGTCTTGGTTAGCCGTCTGGTCCCCACCAGCATCCACTGCGGGTTGTGCCGGTTCCTGTACCTGCGGTTCCTGTGCTACCTGTGGGTCGTTGCCCTGTACAATATCTTCCATGTGTTATCTCCTTTCGCAATCCCTTGCGGGTTGTTGCAATAAAATAGGTCCCTCTATATATATACTGAAAAGCATCAGCCTCTGTTCATAGCCCTTGCGTAATGTAAGATATCAGACACAGATAATGGGTTAGAGTTACCATAGTCCGGCAGTGAATAACCAAGGTCAGGCGCTTCCGCTGCCTGCTGCGGCTGTTCACTATTTACATATTCCGGCAAGTTAATTGGCTGCTGTTCATAAGCAGGTGCTTCAATATACGGGGAATAATCCTCTCTATTATATACTGACGGAGTGTACGTAACGTCCGCCGAAGCCGATGGTTGCTGGCTTGCAGCCCATTCATTATAAGCCTTGATGTCATTATCCCGCTGTTTAGAGGCGAGATATCTTTTTACCACTTCCGGATTAATTGAGTTAGCTTTAATCTCCGTAGACTTATTAAGCTCATCACCCCTATTAGCTGACTGAATAAACTTATTATTAGGGTCGCTAAGGATTGCTTTAATCCTATCCTTAAGAGAAAGCTCTTTAGGATTTTCAGCAGGATAAGCTTTATCCATAGCTCTATCAATGTCCCTGATATCATTTATGGTTGCTCCATCAGCCATAGCCTGACCATAGGGACTATTAATCATCACATCCCCGCCCACATTAGATGGCAATACTTCCGGATGTACCTCAACAGGATTACCCCTGTCAACCCACCTAAGCGGACCATATAAATCAGGGTGGTAATTCTTCCACTCTTCACTATCCTTTAGCTGAGTAAAGTGCGGCGTGATAGTGTCCTCTACGTCTCTTGGGTTCACATCAGCATCTGATATCCTATTTACAAAACGTATATTTGGCATAACCTCTCCTTTTAAAATCCACCAATACCCTGCTGAGGTTCAGTAGGCATCCCTGCCGGCAGCCTGTTATCAGGCGCCTGTTGTCCTATTTGATTAGTTGGTGACAAAACGTCACTACCTTGTTTGACTATCGGTCTAACTACTCCCGTCACAGCACCACCCGTACCGCTGAACTGCGGAGACTCTGCCTGCGGCATAGCTCCCATAGGTTCCTGCGGAGCCTGTCCGCTCTGTGGAAGCTGGTGTCCAAGGAACACTACCTGCACATAAGGCGGCAAGCTATACAGTACCTGTATCGGAAGTGACCCATACGTGAAGTAATACTGTACCACGTCAGGCGGTAACGTCTGGAGCGTAGTCTGAATGACCTGCATTTCAAGCATCGTCCGCTGCTGTGCAATCACAGGGTCAGAGATGTAATCACCAACATTCTTAATCCCCTGCGTCTCAAGCCACTTCTTAAATATATTGTATATATTATGCGGTGTAGCCACCTGAACGCCGGCAGAATTAGTCTGCATAATAGCAGTAAGTAGAGACTGCAACTGCGTACCAACCGCCGCCTTAGACTGGATAGACAAGCCAGAATTAACAACCAAGTCAAACTTACCATCAAGGTCTTCCGGATTAATCTCAAGAGGTTCGCCCGACAGGCGGACAACCGTAGTCTGGTCGATAAACTTCTGATTAAGAGAAATCAGGAAGCGATATAGTTCATATATACCGGTCTCTGCAAACATGCGAGCAATAAGCTCAAGCCTCTGGTTACTCTGGTTCAAGATAGCACTAATACCAGTAGCCGTGCGGTTCAAGCTGGAAGCGTCAAGACCCTGATTGTATCGGGTAATACCGGTCCTCTGTTCCTTTTGTCCTTCGAGGTATTCAAGGAAGTTAAATGTATACGGAGCTATCTGCGTAACAGGCATAGGGAGCACGGCGTCACTCATAGTGTATCCGGGTTTCTTCCTAATCACAGAACGTCCCTTGTTGAAGTCCTCGATATTGATAGCTTCCGGTGACATGATAACCTTAGGGTCGTTAGAGAGGGCAAGATTATGAATAATTTGCCTCGTCAATGCTACCTTAAGATGCTGTATCTCGCCAATCAGTTCAGCATAGGAACGCTTAGACCAGATACGGTGAGGGTCCTGTGTGGGGGCGATAGCAAAGAACGGATGCCTTCCCATATAGTTAGGTTCACACCTAAGGATAGTATCTTGACATACGGTGATAATCATATCCTCAAGAATACCGTCACCGTTAATGTCTATCTTGACATAGCACTCGTAGATAGTAACCTCGTCTCGTGCCTCATCAGGAGAGAACGAAGGGAAGTTATAATACTTATCACCAATAACACTATCCATTTCCGTGTCTATGTCATCTTTACCATACTTACCGTGTACGTGGTCTCCCTTAATCTGGTCTACGTTAGCGTAGATACCTTGTTGTTCCATCTCCCTTAGGTAGGACAAGGTAACAAGTTTCTTATGCGCTACAAAGTTTGCGTCGTCCAATGACTTAGCATCAGGAGAATAAAGCACATCAGTACAAAGAATGTTCTCTATCTTAGGCGCGTTCTTTAAATAATAGGTAGAGTTATACGTTACCGTATAATCTCCGAACTGGTCAGGCTGTGAGATGTTTGTTATCTCCACCCCCGTCTTCCTAAGTTCCTGTAATGACGTCCAGTTAAGTACACACGTTACAGGTTTTACCGCTTCTTTTCTATCCCAGTAGCATTTAGTAAGCCCAATACCTGTGATTAAGGCATCCTTCATCCAGTTATATAGGATAGGGAAGAAATGGTTTTCTCTCTGCAACTGGAAGTTAATCAGGTCCTGCATGGCATCAGCCTTATGAGAGTCCAACGCATCATGCCCTGTAATGGACACAACATCATCACCGGAAGTAAACACTTTCATCAGTGACGGCAGTGCCCATTCTATCGTATCAGTTACGTCAGTAGACACTACGGAAGATGTCCGGCTAAGCTTAGGAAACATAGCCTTATAATACTCTTTATCAGCGTAGTATATCTGATACCTTTCTTTCATCGTAGGGAGTATTACCGCCCTTTGATAGTCTTCACACTCTTTAATATCAGCTGATATTGTCCCTAAGATACTTCTATTAAGAGTGTCTAAGTCCATTGTATCCTTAGTTTCCATTAATACTCCTTTATTATAACCCGCCCGCAAGCCCTATGTCATCGTCAGCTACATCATCCCAAGAAGATACAGGGGCTACTGCTATCTGGTCTTGATAAGCCAGTGCGTCTATCATATCATCATGCTTACCTTTCGGGAACGTAAGCAGCTGCTCCTCAAGCTTATTAACCCACTTAGCTCCCACGGGAAGCCATATAGTACCCTGTGCGAACCTTGGCTGCAATGCTGTCTGTATTCTAAGCTCCTTCTTTTCTTTAGCGAGCAGGTCTTCAATCACAAAGTAAATCTTTCTGTTGGGCATTTCTTTTTCCACGAAGTGACGCATAGCCGCCTGAAAGGCTACTTTTTCTATACCCACCTTGACAGGGTGGTATTTACTTACAAAATCAAACAGGATATCAATAGCTGCTGACGGGTCCATACGTTCAGCAACACAATCAATAATAAACCACTGGTTCTGCGGGTTTACTGCATTGACAAGTACCACAGTATCATCAGCACTTTCCCTTTGTGATACCGCCAAGTCCATCGTAATGAAGACAGTGCAGTCTTCCCTATTGAATTTAGATAAATCAAAATAACGGAAATACCTTTTCTTAAATATAGCAAGTTCAGGGGAGATAGCTATGCACATCTTTTCTCTTTCCCATATGTCAAGCTTACCCAAGGCAGAGAACTTATCACGCTCCGCGTGGATATCTTCCACGGGGAAAGCCTCTGCCCAGTTACTTTCTCCCTCATCATTCAGGATAGGTATACGCATAAACGTAAAGTTAAGGCTTTCAGGCTGTGATGCCACCTGTTCTATGATACATTTAGCACCCAAGTTATTCCCAATCATAAAGATACGGGAGTCTTTACCTAAGTTATACACATCAGACAAGAACCAATCCCAGTCTTTAGACTGTATAGTATCAGACAAAGAGTCTTCCAAGTCCTGTGGGTCGTCAATCAGAACGATAGAGGGGCGCAAATCATGCCAGTTAAGACCACGGACAGCACTTCCTTTACCATAAGCTTCCATTCTTACGGTGATATATTCACGTTCACCGTCCTCATTGGTGACGCCGGTGTACAAATCAACCTCAAAAGCCTTCTGTGACTGCTCTTTTACCTGTTTTAAGTTAAGATTAAGCAGGGGATTGGTGATATATTCGTCGGCAATCTCCTTTAAACGGGCAGAAGCACGGGTCTGGTTGGACATAATGAACACAATATACTGTCTTTTCCTCTCCGGAAAGGTCAAACAGTACAAAGGAAAGGCACGAAGGACGATAGAAGACTTAGCCGACTGTCTAAAACCCTCTACGGCATAGTTAGTAGTACCATTAAGCAGTATATCAGACCACTCATAGTGGTACCAAGGGGACTTTACATCACCATCAAGGGGAAGAAACAGCCTTCTAAAGTTCACAAGGTTGCTTTTAGCCGCCCCGTAAGCCTTATTTATCTCCGATAAAGAACTGTTTAAGCTCATCGTAGTTATGATTACCCCCGTACATCTTCTTTCCTTCTTTATTAATCAGGCAAGGGACACTTTCCACCTCACCATCATAATCAGAATACATAATATGACGAGGTTCTATACCCAAATCAGCACAAACCTTATCATATAAAGGTCTTATACGGCGGCAATACCCGCATACAGGACCTGAAATCATAAGAGCCATTACCCCACCCCTTTATAAAGACAACAAATCAGAATAAAACTTCTCCTATTATATACTGAAAGAGATTGAAAATCTCTTGAAGTGTATAATCTTAACGTCCTTGACGTTATTATTATATACTGAACATACCTTAAAACACGTAAAATAAGCAATAGAAAAGCCATGCAGGAAACCTGTTCCCAACAACTGATGCAAGCATCACAGGAACGCGGGTGTATCCGCATGGCTATGGACATGGCTTTTCTTTAGGCTTACAGCCCATGGTGGGCGGTGTCTCTGTTGCAGGTTCGAGACGGGTAACACAGCAGATGCCCAGCTATACTGTGCTTATTGTATGATTAATCAGGAAAGATTATTCTTTTGTCTTTGTTTTACGTTTAGGTTTGCTTTCTACTTCCACATTCTCTTCTAATTCTTCTGTAACTTCTTCCTTATCTGCCTCTGCAAATAACGGGGTCATAGCTTCAACAGCTTCTTTTTCTACTTCGGGATTAAATCCGGGTACATAAATATCCAAGATATACACTCCTTTCTGTCTTGACTGTATTATATCACATAAAAAATGTTCTGTCAAGTAAATAACTATAAAGTATTAATAAACTGTCTCTAAAAAGATAAAGTTAAAGATAAATATACTGTTAAGGGTGTAAGCTTAAAGAAAAGAGGGTAGATAACCGTGGTTATTCTGCATGGCTTTTCTTTCTCTCTATTCTTTCTATTAACAACAACTGTATTTAAAGAGTACTACTAAGTGTTCTTTAAACAGTTAAGTAACTAAAAGAGATAAAGAGTATTCAGTTCCAAGTGCCGGTCGGAAAGAATAGACCCCCCAAACCCCCCAAAACACTCCACCCAGCTTCCACTTTCTTTTAAACCCAGCCCTTCCGGCACAAACACTGGTTTTTCAAGAAAGGTAGAATTACCTTCAAGGTATAGCCAAGAGTACGTTTAGTATCTCAAGGGTACGACTGTCATAATTACCGGTTGCCCTGTCCTGCGCGCCTTTACAGCAGGGACCGCCCCATCTCTGGGAATATATTGTTAATAGAAACAAAGAAAACGAACAGTCTTTTTGTTGGACAGGTGCTTATTGATGTTTAACGACTGAGCCACCTACAACTAAGTGAACTTGAACAACTTGTAAAACTCCGAAGTCATCATAGAGAATAAACGCAACTCTCTATAACGCCGTTTATGTTTGAGTTGATAGACCGGTCTAACTAAGGAAAACACCGGTGAGGATTTTAATACCCCTCTATTATATACTGAAAAGGGTTAAGAACCTCTCAAAAACATAGTATTGAAGCTACTTTTTCATAGCTGTCACTATTATACACCAAAGATAATAAAATGTCAAGTGTATAATCAGAAGGATTTTAATACCCCTCTATAATATACTGAAAACCACCCCCATTTTGTAATAGAACTTTTCTATAACCAAGATAAAATACTATCTATAACAACCACTATAAGATGCTAAAAGCATCTTATTGAGGACAACAAATTATATTTGTTGCCACTACCACTAAAACAAGCCCCACCCCATTCAATCCCTTCTCTTAAAATCGTCAAGAAGTGGTCTAAAATCGTTTTTAAGAGGGGTCCAGCAACTTCTGAATACCAGAAGACCTTTGACCTTCTTCAAAGCCCTTAAATCAACTCCTATAAAAGTATTAAAATATTATTAAATACGGGGTGGGTAAAGCATCCTTCGCGGCGGAAAAAGAAAATTATTAGCCCTACCCTTAATATTCAACTTATCCTATACCATTAATACCAATACTACCATTACCAATGTAAGAGTATATCCTTTTATGATTAGTGTGTATGCTTTTACGTATTGAATACTTTCTGATTTATAAGGTTGACAATCTCTATTAAACAAACATTTAATTCATATACAGGAACATTATATATTTTTAATAACAGATACCCTCGTACCCCCTTTTGAGATACACCATACCCATTAGCCAAGCCCCACCCGTACGTATGTTTGGTAGAACAGATGTTTGTATATAGATAGTAGAGGGAAAAGAATAAAAAAATAACTAAGTACAGATACCTTGCGGTAAAATTAGAAGTATTTGTATTGCCTGTAATCAGGCAGAAAGGGGGTACACAATGATAGTGTATCGTAAAATGTCAGAGAAAGAACTGGCGGATTATTCCGCTGGTTTAAGAATATATGGGCGCTGTGATATGCGCCTGTATAATAACAGCAGCAAACTGGAAAAAGCAGTTTGCTTTTTCACCAATGCGAATAATTGCGCGCATTGGGGAGCGGGGACGGGGAAACATTATATCTGTAAGTTTTTTATCCCGTCTCGTTATCTGGAAGTTAATAGCGGGTATTACCCTGACTTCACTACCGACGATTGGAGCGCCATTGTGGAGATAAAAGAATATGCCACACCGTGGTACAGCAGAGAAAATGCGTATCTGTTAGGATACGGTATTCCTGATGAATTTCTTATGAAAGACATTGAGTTTTGGGGACACGGTAAACACTGGTTTGAGGAACAGGTAGGTACGTATTGGAGCTAACCGCCACCAGCACCTTAACAGGTGCTTTTTTTATTTACATTATATAATAACTAACTACGCATACTTATAAGTAACAGCAGTAAAACTGCTGGTGTTCTTTGAAAACTGAATAAAAAAAAACAGTTATTGTCCTGAATAGGACAGAAAGGTGGTAATTTTATGTTGCCGAAATTCAAACTGGACGTTTCCGCTGTCAATCATTTTACAGTGACCAGCGAGGATGGTCATTGTTGTGTAGTACCGTTTGACAGTAAACGGTACAAGATTAGCATCAGCAAAGAGGATTTCTCTGCTGAAATCTTGACAGATGGCAGCCGTGACGAGTTAGGGGAAATCCTGACTTATCTCATTAAAGCCGTTGCCGTTATAAACGGCGGTGAAATTAAGCTGGAAAGAGAGGCGGATTAATATGAAAATCTCCTCAGTAGTAGGTAGGTTCTTGCAAAGCCTGAACTTACCGAAAATCAATAAAGAGGATGTGGGGGGAACGGTTTCCCCCTATGGAAACGGCGTTAAACTGGACGCCGTGGGGATACTGGAACTCGTCCCTTACGCCGAAAACAGCAAAGCAGAGGCTCACGTAAAAGATGGCGAGACACATTACGTCCGCCTCACATTCCCCAATATTAAGGGGAATTTAATAAAAGTCCCCTATCAAGGCGGTATGAAAGCCTTGAATATTGAAAAGGGAATAATGTTGTCGGTTTCCCTCAAGGACCATAACACAAAGTTAAACCTCGAGGAATCAGCAGAGGAGAAAGAGCGTAAACGCCTGATTAATGCGGCTGCGTTTATGTTCGACGGCAATGGCGGGAATCCGTCAATTGCAAGGGAATATCCTAACTACAAGGATATGACGGCGGACGAGATAAGAGCCGCAACCAAAGAGCTTATGAAAAAAGCTATCGGCGAGTAAAATCCCCCATGAGGACTGGTTATTCCAGTCCTTGTGATAATATAAATTGTCACATTGGAACGGATTTATTCCGTTCCTTTTTTATTGCCTGATTACACTTCTATTATATATAGAGAGGGATTAAAAATCCCCCAGTGTATATAATCCTAATGCCTTTTGGCATTACCATTATATATAGGCGTGCAGCGTGCCTAATCTTAGAAGAGAACAATTATAAATTGTTCAGTGCCACCAATATAATTGGTAGCATCGTCAAAAACCACTCTATTTTGCGTTTTAAGAGGGGGGTACTACCTTTTTGATATAAATGTATATGAGACATGTTGGAGACGCCTTATAGCCCAAAATAGAACAGTGCTTTTTACATCCTTCATCTATTCTATTGTCAACTTGTACTCTTTTTACTCTCTTTTACGTCCTTTTTCCCTTTTTTATATAACCCCGTGATTTTTGACACCACCAAATCTTACAACCCCCATTATACCTGTATCCTTTACTTTGCTAAAGTCTTAGATATTTAGGCTCTTATTGTCAACCATCCTTTTACCCCTTTTTAACTTTTCAGTATTTATCGTGCTTTTTAGGCTTACTAAAGATACCGAACATTATGTTCATTAAGTGCGGGAAAATACGGGGAAATACTTTTTTATATTTTTTTACTGTGCTCGGCTTCTGTCTTCTATTTTTTCTCCTTAGTCTTCGGAGTTGAAATTGTTAGGTTTTATGCGTGTTTTGCGTGTTTTTGGTGAAAATCGAAAATTCACTATACGCGTGTGTTATCGTGTATGGTATATGTTATTGGTGTTAGTGTTGTTATTGTATATATATAATATAAAGGGAAGGGCTAATAAAAGTTTTTTTATTTTCTGGCGAAAATTAATCACAAAGGACTATCCCCGCCGTTTTACGTGTGTGTTTTATGTTATTTCGCAAAAACACGTTTACGTCAAAAGTGCGAAACAGCATTTCGCTATTGAAATATTCAATATCGTTATCGAGATGTTTAATAGCCAAGTGACGATATAAATTGTCACATTGGAACGGATTTATTTCGTTCCTTTGATGAGAGAAAGATTAGAAAAGTGGAAAAATTGGGGCTGGTAACTAACTTGCTATACCTATTGGTAACTGGCTTCGAAAAGCTGTAAACAAGCTAAACAGCTAACAAAAGTCCAGATTGTAGATTTTCTCTTTCTGATTAATTTAATTAATTAACGCGCGTGTTAATTACGAAAGAGATATCTATATAACACACGTGTATAATCATATGCGTGTAGAGTATGTGTACATGTATTTTACAGAAAAGGAGAGACTAACATGACACTCAAGGAATTTGCAAAAGATTTGGAAAATGGCGTTAAAGCCGTCGCATTGGGCGATGGGCGTTACGCAGTACTCGCGGTAGGACCCGTGGGTGAAGAGGAAGGGTTCAAGGACGTGATGTATTCTGACACGGAAAAGAACCGTTTTAATGGTGTGGTAGGGAAACCTTACGCCATGGAAATGAAGCTCAAAGACGTGGAAGTTGAGGGTGCTGATGCACTTATCCCGTCACTGTCCGTAACTTTCATGCACGACAAACGGAATTATCCGTTCCATCCCATTCTGAAACGTTCTGATGTACAGGAAGCACAGGAACGTAAACAGATTTTGGACATTGGCGAAAAGCTCTTAGCCGGCTTTAAGAAAGCACACGTTGAGGATGACATGGACACCTTGCGTGCAGCTAAGAACGAACTCGTCAAGGCTATCCTCGGCGTATAACAGCCGTAGGGACATATCCAACATCACTCATCAGGTTTCATAAGGACTGTACCTTAACAGTCCTTTACCACACGTAATTCACGTGATATAATTTAATAGAAAGGGGTGTTTAATGTGCCTGAATGTGCAAAATTCAAGCTCACAGACCACACTAAAACCATTAACGGGGCTACTGTTTATCGGATACAGTCTCTTAAACAGTTTTACACGATTGACGGTAATACCGTGTTGTATGGTCAAATGGGCGGTTTTGTGAGTGACCCAGAGATACTTAGTCAATACGATAAGTCATGGGTGGGCGGCAACGCTGATGGTTCTGTTTGCGACTCGTCGGCACTTATTCATGCCCACATTGAGGGATACCACGTTAAAGGAAATTCTCGTGTGCGTGGTGTACACTTCTATGGTCAAGGTAATATTGTTGACTCTATTATAGACGTACGGGGTAGATTTCACCTACTCTTATCGTGCGAATTTAATAAGGCAAAAATTACCGATGCCTCACAGTTTTTCTTTGTCACACTTGGACATTGGTTAATGCTTGACGTGGCTATTTATCCATCTATTGAGGGTGAATTGTTGGCGTGTTATGCGGCGTATGGTGTACGTAGTGACGTGGTACCGTTTGAGGAAGTAGATAAGAGAGTTCGAGAAAACAAGATTATTCCCGAAAAACTTTGGGATAGTGTTGTTGCTTTATCACGAGAGTTTACAAAAGAAAAGTTTGATGCGTGAAAGGTGGTGAGGATATGGATAATGTTATGAGTTTCATTGGTGCTGGTATTGTCCTTGCACCTATGGCTATCCTTGCGGTAGCTGTGTTGTTCGCTATTGTTCAGGTTGTGTTTGATTTTGTTGTACGTATAGTGAAAGGATGATACGAGTGAGCGAAAAGAAATATGTTTTAATGGAACAAGAAGAAGTATATAATGGTAACGTATACCATCAGGTCAAAGCAGTTAAAACATTCAAGACGATTGAGGGAGAGACAATAAAAGCCGGTACATTAGGTGGATTTATCCAAGATGAAAGCTGCCTATCTCAAGACGGTAGGTGTTGGGTGGACAAATATTCACATGTGATGGTTGGTTCTACCGTAAAAGATGATGCGTTATTGTCATATTCTTTTGTTGAGGGTAACTCATGTATATGCGATAAGAGTAACCTCGACGAGGTACACGTAAGCGGCACTTATATAGGGGGCAACTCAGAACTTACTTATGCTAACGTAGAGGGCAAAGGATTGCGCCTTATTAATGTGACCGTCTACGACTCAAACGTTACGATTAACGGTGAAATTACTCTTGTTAATTGTAGGTTTGCGAGAGAGTAGGTGACACGAATGAATGATTTTATACGCAAGATAACCAAGGTGTTTATGGCTGAGATTGGAGCAGGAGAGGGGGTAGAGTTTGACGCGGAACGTAAATGTCTTATGCCGTGGCAGACTATAAGGACAAAGCGTAGGTACAAGTTTGTTGATGGCGAATTGCAGGAAAGGCGAGATGGTAAATGGGATAAGTCATATGACCTGATGAATTATGTACAACACATGGATGATTATACATTTATAGTTCATGAGTTTAACCCTAAAGAAATGCAGATATACTATTTCGTTACGCCGTATGGAAACGTAGTAAGCGGGAGTTATTACTGGAGAAATACTATATGTGCTGCCAATAAACTTATTGGAAACTGTTTTGCTACACGAGAGCAGGCAGAGAATAACATGGGTAAAATCATTCAGAAGTTTAATTCAATAAAAAGTATTCAAGAAAGTGAGGAATAATTTATGTGTGTGATTGGTGTGTATAGAAAGAACATCCCGTTTAACTATGACGAGATGGACAATTGTTTTACGCGGAATAAAGATGGCGCCGGTGTTATGTGGAATGATGGACACACGGTACATGTCCGCAAAGGTTTCATGGAGAAAGAAAAGTTTGTTGAGTTTTTGAAAACATTACCTGTAGATTGTGACAGGGTTATCCATTGTCGCATTGCTACAGCCGGTAAGGTTTCACCTGAATGTTGCCATCCATTTCCCGTGTCGCCTAAGTACGAGGAGATGAGATTACTTGACACCACTGCAACGTGGGCGTTCGCTCATAATGGTGTACTGCATAGTTATAACCCACAAGGTGGATTGACTGCTAACTATTCAGACAGTATGGCGTTTGGTAAGCGGATGTTAAATGAGTTGTTAGTACGTGGACTTGACTTGCACGACTCGCTCATTGAGGAACTGTTAAGCTCACACATTGGTTACTCTAAACTTGCAGTGATGAACAAGGATAACGTGAGTACGATAGGTAACTTTGAACAGAGCCTGACAAGCAAGGCAACGTACAGCAATTCATCGTACAAGAAACAACAGTACAGCAGATACGGTGGGTATAATTATGGCAGCTATGGTTACTATGGGTACAGCAGTCAGTACGGTGATACATGTGGTGCCACCTGTATGTCTACTACACAGCCAGTTGCGAGCAAAACAACTCCAGCTTTAACTCAGGCAAGTGTAAGTAACGTAAAGTCTCCGCTATTACCGGTAAGGCTTGAGATTAAATTCGTACTAAAAGAGGATGTGCAGACATATGATAAGGATGACATTAAGGTATTGCTTGAGGGCATGCTTAATGATTACGACATGACTGTGTCGTCCATCCGTGTGTACGATAAAATAATTTTCCTTGTACGTGCAGAGATAGATGAGGATTTGTTTAAGATGTATCACTTTGACAAGGCATCGGAATATGATTTCTATGATACGTATGCGCAGAGAAAATTAACTGGTAAGATTAAAGTAATTAAACAGGGCGCAGCTAAGAAACCTAAGATTAAAGTATTGCCGAAGGTGAGGTGAGAAATATGGAACTGTGTGAGGTGGAAAGGTTAAAGCGTGAACACTTAGGCGATAGTAATTACGTTGCTTTCCGTATATGTGATGGTAAGATGTTGATGGTACACAAACCAATAAGGAACATCAACCATTACTTTCACCACGACATTACGTCATGGTTTGAATGTAACATTAACTCACTTGATTTTATGGAGTTGTTTTTGAAACATAGGTTACATAAGGACGCATGGTTAGGTGACATACACCACTGGATGATTAGTGAGTTTAAGGATGTGGAGAATAACTCTATATTCTTTAACGGTAAGTTTGAATACTGTTTGAAGTACAATGGCATGGCTTATTACATTGAGAGTTCGCAGTACCTGCGTGTGTATGAACCAAAGCCTTATGACAAGGTGGTGTGGACACGGGCATGTAACACAGAAAGAAATTCCGTCGAATTAAACAGCGGTATATATTACGGCGGTATATTTAATGGACATCAAACATTAGTACCATCCGACCAGGAACTATTCCGTGCGTTAGGTAAAGTAAACAAACTGTTTTTGTGGAACACATATGTACAGTTGGGTGTCATGTTTATACCACAAAGAGAGGGTACAGACAACGACATAATGTACGTGCAGGATGTGATTGATGACGGTTATCAGTCAATGATACAGGTAATCAATAGGGATAGCATATTGTCTACCGATGGTGAGTATGAATATTATCCTATCGAGGGGTCGGATTATAGGCGCAGAAATGCTTTGTCCAATACTTTATTGGGTAACGACACTAAACAGTATGTAAGGGGTACTCACTTATGTAATTACGATATCGTAGATAACGTACCGACAGAGTGTACGTTAAGTATGCATAGAGTAGACGTACAGCCTTATGACCAGAGGGTTATACACACAACAGAGGAAAACTTTAACAAACATTTTATCAAGATTGGTGATAAATATTATCCGCGTCTGTTTGTTGTACGAACCGGTCCGTCAACGTTCGAATACAATGAGGACTTAGCCGAGAGGTGGGACTTCATTATAAATAATGATACGCCTATCACAGAAACCTCAGGGTATTATCGTGACAAGGAAACTCTCACATGGTTGCCTGATACTGTACCAATGAAACCAGACGGGGTGTACTTCTCACCTTTGTGGAACTCAAACCCTTGTGATAACTGTGGGCAGATACAAGTTTCGGTGGGGTATCAAACAATCGTTGTTCCATGGGAGCATACAATTAAGATATACAAGGTATGTAAAGAGTGCCTGCACAACATGCCCATCCTTGAACTTGATGATAAAACATATCTTACAATCGAGTTACGTGCGGTAGATGTTGTTGCTGATTATTTCAAAGACCACTTTCGTTTACCTGATACAGTCCTTACTCCGTCCGATAACATAACAATAGTGCATGAGAGAAACGACGTCATACGACGTGTGCTGAAACAAAGTTTATGTGGTGTAGATGGTACCCCTCGTGCAGATATATACTTCCAGTCTGATGGTACGGCGTACAAGTTGTGTACATCTATTCAAAACTATTGGTTTAAGCCACGTCCAATGTTCTTTGGTCAGACATCTAACCATAAGTTTATGGGCGTTGAGCTTGAGCTTATGGATGGTGGCGTTAGCAATAGTAGCGCAACTAAAATCTGTAAGCTGGTTCCTGAAATGTATTGCAAGACAGACTCGTCACTTGACGAGGGTTTTGAGTTAATTACAGAGCCATGCTCGTTAGACTACCACCTGTCTAACCTCAAGTGGGAATATGTTTTGAACACCGCTAATGCATTGGGGTACACGGCAAGACAAGGCAGTGGTATCCACGTACACGTAAGCAAGAAGTTTTGGGGTAAGTACATAACATCAGGGATAGTAAAGCTGTGCTGGTTTACCGATAGGTACAGAGAGAGGTTAAGAATTTATGCTCGCAGAGGTAAAGATGAGTTTAATAGGTGGGCGAAACCATATGGATTTATAGTACCGCTTAGCGATTGTGTAAGTAATTACAAGTCAATGTACAATAAGTACAACAACAGCAGCCAGCATCATTACGCTGTAAATCTCAAGCCGGCTGACACAGTAGAGATTAGATTGTTTGCCAGCACGTTAGATATTAAGCGGCTACATTCCATCTTGCAGTTTACCGATTGCTTAACGGACCTATCGTTACTACCGCCTAAGGATATTTACTGGAATAAGTTGTTTGATATTGCGGAACGAAAGGGCTACACGGAATTACTTGATGACACTACATTTACAAGAGAGGAGACACAGTTATGAGTGAGATAACACCAGCAACAGAACAGGAATACATACAACAGTTAAGTGGTGCGGTTGTAGGAAAATTTGAATTAAGTTTTACTCCAACGATTAAAAGATTACAGTCGAGTGACAGTGGTTTTATAATATACGTATCGAGAAACATAAGTAATATGGAGCTTAGGTTATACTATATGTATGCCGGTTACGATAAAGGTAGTAGCTTTGGTATAGTGCTGCCTGATGACCCACATCAGAGGATGGAACTGTTATCACGTACACTTGAAATAAAAAGATGGATGAACCAAGATTACATGTTTAAGATTGGTACGTGGAAAGATGTTCATGATAGTCAGGTGGCTATACTTCCGGACATGAGATATGTACTTAAGTATAACAACAACATATACACGGTACGTAACTGCCGCCTTGTTAAGTCGCCCGCTGCGGAAGTCCCTGAGGATACTCCGTGTTTATACTCAAGACAGACCACGGCAAGAAGACAACCATTGGGAGATTGTTTTTGGTATGGAGTTGATAAGTTACATTATGTTGTGGTACGTCCTGACGTTAAGTTGTTAAGAGAATTACCAGACGTCAACACTTTATTTATTGGCAACTTAGGATTGCCTACTGGTGTAGTACGTTCAACTCACGCCAGTAATAGACCGTTATTACAATGGTACATAAGAGAGTCGTTCGACGGTAGGTGTAGAATTGGTAGTTCTTATTATCCAAAATTCAGAAGGGAAAACAACGCTCCAACCATGAACGGTAGGCACAGTATAGATACTGGCGTTGATAGTTTTATCCGTTATATGAATTGTACCGGTAATCCGTTCGTAAAAATTGCCGCTCAATGTTACGACTCGGTAAACGGTTGCGTTATGTCGCCGGGTATACTGAAACTTTATAAGGTGAAAGACCATAAGAAGTATAGGTACATAAGAACTACTCCAGCAACGATACGGAAATATTTTATGAAAGGCGGTGATGGATGGTATATACCACGCGCACATGTTGTTAGGTTAAATAAAACTAAAACCATGTACTCACCGGAATTGGCGTACAAAAATCCACTAAACACTATTGCTGAAATGTACCACGTGCATGTTCATGACGATGAAAATAATATTTGGGTACCAGACAAAAAAACATTGGCAATGATAAAGGCAAGTGACATTATTAAGACATCAACCAGCGGCGCTGTGATAAAGTACATGGGAGAACACAACATCCCAGCGTACTATTACCTTTGGGATGGTGTTCGTTGTCCTATTTGCGGCAGCCTAATTCCACCAAAAACCAAACGCGATATTCCACTCTTGTACGTTGATGAGGATGGTCGTACACATAGCACACACATTCGTTCGTGCTGTATAGAACACAAAAGTTTACACAAAGGTAAACTCAATACAGACAAAGGGTTTACTATGGTTAGAGTAACGCAAGAGTACGCACAGAAACATAACTGTGGTATGAAAACATTTACTGTGAACAACGAGAGAAACCGTATCTTAGTTAAGAGCAGAGAGGGCGAAGACATTTATTTCAAACCATCACTTGTACATAGAGGAAAGATACCGGCAGAGTTGGGAAGATACAGACCGGAGTACAACGATGTTATTAGTTTAAAGTGTACACACGTACATCAGTATGGATATAAACCGACACCAACGTTCTTTGGTAAGACTGATAACCACAAGTACATGGGTGTAGAGCTGGAGTTAATGTACGGCGGAACAACCGATGAGAACGCAGAGAAAATCTGTAATGGGTTTAATGAACTGTATGCAAAGAGAGATGGCTCACTAACTCGTGGTCTTGAATTGGTAACTGAGCCGTGTTCGGTGGGATATCATATTAAAGATTTCGGTTGGGAAACGGTGGTAGATAGAGCTAAGCGCTTAGGGTACGAAGACGCCAGCGGCAGTGGTATACACGTGCATGTGAGCAGGGATTTCTGGAAAGATAAAAATAAGATAGCAGACCTAATTATGTTTGCTGATTTGTATAGACAGAATATCTTTTGTTTTTCAGGACGTACAGAGGGTAAGTTTAACGAGTGGGCGGCGATGTATTTCAATATAGAAAATACTCGTCAACGTATGGATAAATCCAACGAAGAATTAATGTACGAATATGAACAGCGCAGAAACCATACACGTGGCATTAATATAAAACCACGGAACACCGTAGAGTTTAGGTTCTTTGCCAGCACAACAAACGCCGACAGAGTTAAATCAATTGTAGAATTTGTGGACTGCCTATCAGATATGTCACTGTTACCGCGCAAGGAGATGAGTTGGGAAAAGATAAAAGACATTGCAATAGAAAAGAGATATACACATCTGTTATCAGATGAATTGTTTATCGAGTCCTGTAATGTCTCGGCTTAAGTGGTATCAAATACAGGGCGTAAGTCGTATGATGGATGACAATGTGTTTATACAAGCCGATGTAATGGGCATGGGCAAGACTGCACAAGCTATTGAATACATGGAGAAGACAGCTGGTAAGTACATTGTTATCTGTCCTGCCTCACTTAAGTATAACTGGCAGAACGAATTACAAATATGGACACACAAGTTAATAGAGACTGATTGTTACGGACAAGATGTTATCATTACAAATTATGAAAGGATTGGAAAACTCATTGACGATTTAGGTGAAACAGTTACACGGTATAAGGGGGTAGTATTTGATGAAGCACATAACTTAAAGAACATACACGCGGCAAGAACACAAGAGGCACGCAGACTGGTAGACTTAGTAGGCAATCCTATGATGCTAACCGGTACGCCCATACTTAATAGACCGGACGATTTAATTGGTTTGTTATACGTGGGTAAGAAGCTGCAAGACTTCCATGGGGAAGAAGCTTTCAAGTACAGGTACATGAGAGAACTGTCAAAAGATAGTGTCGTGTACTTAGATAGTGTTAGCAGAACGGAAGAGTTACAGCGCAGGATAAACAAATATATTGTGCGCAGAACATGGAACAGCTTAGGGCTGCCAGCCTATCCGTACTCTATACATCAAGAGTACATAGGAACATATGCGGGACAGCCGTTAGTGTCCAGAGATATTTGTAACATTGAACACACAGAGAAGAAGATAGTACAGTTTAAACAGCAACGCTGTATTAACTGGATAAAGGAAAGACTTAAGCAAGGTATATCGTTGGTTATCTTTGCCCATCACAAGGCGTTGATAGAGGCGATTGCTAAAGCTTTACCCGTCCTGTCTGTGGTTCATGGTGATTTATCAGCCAAAGAGAAAGCAAGACAGATACAGTTATTTAAATCAGGGATAACACTTGGCATACTATGCAGCATTAACTGTGCCAGTGTAGGACATAACTTCACTAACTCATGTGATGTGGTGTTCTTAGAATACCCATGGAACAAAGGCATATTAGCGCAGGCAATAGCAAGATGTGCAAGACAAGGACAGGATAGGTTTGTCGATGTTTACTTCTTGATTGTAAAGAATAGTTTTGACGAGTATAGATTAGAACAACAGGACATAAAGGCGGTGATAGCCGACAACATAATAGACACAGGAATACGAGAGCAGGATACAGATGTTATGAATAACATAAGTAGACTGCATGACTATATACACACCAAAGACACACAGTCGTTAAACAGTATCCTCACACAACTTAATACAGAATTGTTATAACGACACTTTAAAAGGGACGCCTAAAGCGTCCCTTTTTTAGTTGTCATTATCTGCATCTATCGTTGTGATGTCAGGATTAACCTTATCCCCTTCAAGCTCTAATGCTTTAAACCTGTTAAGCAGGTCATACGTTATCTTGCTATCTGTGGAAATAAACTTCTGTTCGTTGATTTCTTTCTTATCGATAGGTGCAAGCCCAGCCCTATCAAGGATATCTTTACTTGCTTGAAAGCGTACCATTTCAGAACGGGCATTGAGTGCTAAGCCTTTTAGGTTTTCGTATATCTCTACACTATCCTCAAGAAACTTTTCCCTCATTTGTTCCTGTTTAAACTTGACTAAGTCCTTGACGTTCCTACTTAAGGCACTTCCTTTTAACCCTACCGCTGCTTTGGCTTGAGTTATTGGCGTACCTTGTGATACCATTGTGGCAATCTGTATATCCTTTTCTGATATCGGTCTCTTATAAGCGTACCCTTTTTTAACTTGCTTGCCTTTTAAACTGTTAAAGTTTTTGTTGGCGTACCGTTTATATGGTGAGTCATTTTCCATTGTATCACCACCTTATAGTTTCATACCACAATCAAGCAGCCGCTTAAAGTCCTCATTCCATATAGGTGTGAGCCGTCTGTCATGTATGTCACCAGACATCTGACAGATGTAATACCCTAACGGTAAAGGACGCCCACCACTTTTCTGTACGTAATCAGGATACACTTGAAACGCTGGCTGTTTGATTTCATAGCACACTCTTGCCACCGGCGTCTTAGCAAATAGGTTATGTGATACAGCTATCTTTGGCGTAACCTCAGGGCGGTGCAGGTGTTCTTTCCACGTAGCATCAGCATTGAAATAATCGTAGGCATCTTTACGCTGTGTATGCTTGTGTATGATGTAATGAACGTAACAATTCTTATTAACGTTGAAGTATACTACACCTTGGCTGCCTTTGAATAGTGACTTATCACCTAAGAGAGTAGCTACAAACCCCTCAATAGATATGTACGTCTCATTGTATACCCTATTAGGATGATTACCTGATGTAATCCCTAATAGTTTACCGCTGTTATACAATGGCTTGAGGTCTTCATACAGTGCGTAAACTTGTTCGTCACCTACTAATGTTTCTTCTCGTATGCTGCCTTTGCTGTTCTTAGTGGTGGTATTGGTTGCATCCCCACCAATAACAACCTTAACATTATCAGGCAATGAGTTAAGGAACTTCAATTCCTGTTGCAAATATTCTCTACTATTAAGTCCTATGTGAATATCAGACAGTACGGCAAGGTACCCGTAATTACCTTCCACCCTCGTCTTCATCACGTGTTGTTTAAAAGTTTCTGATATAAGTCGTTCTTGTTTTATCATTCATTCACCTCTGAAATATTCCTGTAACTCTTTACCTAATCTGCCTTGTGCTATATCTTCCCTAATACGTGAAGCATACTTACCGGGTTCCTTGAGCATCCTTTTATATTCTCTTTCTCCGTATAAATCCTTAAGGGTATCAAGCACACGCTGTTTCATGTTGGTTTCTTCCTGCTGTATTGTTTTATCTTCACAGCTTTCTTCTGTCTGCTTAGTGCTGTACGCAGCCATCTTCTCTGCTACCCGCTGGTAATCATATGACCATTGCCTTTCATTTACCCTTGTCACATTGCGAATACTTTGGCATACGTTCTTGTCGGAGCGTATGCCTTTTTTGTATTCAGCAATCATCTTGTCCATAAATTTTACTGTGTTAGGCATAGCAACCTCAGACGGAACACCCACCTGCCCCACATACAGCACACTCCCAGCAGTGACCTACAAGCTTGACATCTTTACCGCCACATTCCGGACAGACAAATCCATCCTTGTGTTTAGTAACCTCAACTTCCTGAACAAGTTGTTCGGTATCTTCAAAAGCATAGGCATCGTTGAGTGCTGTGCCGATGGCAAAGCCGATAGAGTCTGCGGACAGTTTGAATAGTTGTTCAATGATAGACTGGATAGATACTCCGCATCTCATAGCAAGAGATACCATGCGGGTAATACCAGCTACCTCGTGGGCGTGACGTTCCGTAGACACAAAGACTTCAAACATCTTTCCATCTTTCCAGTTGATTGTTACGTATAGGTTAGTACCATCTCCTGATTTAACGGTGAACGTCTTACCTGTGAGAACTCCTATATTGCTTCTGTGTTCTGGTTTAATACTGTCATGCAAGATAACAGGGGCTGGTTCGTCGTGCTTTACTCCGAGTATATTACCACGCTTACAATTGTCCCTGAACACTGTGATACCTTTACAACCATTAAGATATGCTGACATGTACACGTTACTGATATCTTCCGGTGTTGCGTCTTCCGGCAAATTAACGGTGGAACTAATAGCGTTGTCAATAAACATCTGCATAACTGACTGCGTAGATACTCTATCTGCAATCGGTATCTGCTGGCTTTCAATTACCCACGGAAACTTCTCTTCTATTTCTTCTGTCGTTAAGTCAAGTGGCAGGTTATTAAACTTAAGCAGGTCTTCAATGGACTTAGAGTAAATCTTAAACGACTTACCGCTGTCTTCCATTTTATGTGATGTGCGTTCATAATAGAGTTTATACAACGGTTCACACCCGCCTGAATACCTGCCGGCTAAGAGTGAGATACTACCCGATGGAGCAATAGATAGCAAGGCACCGTTTCTTAACCCCATACGTTTCACTGCGTATTGCAGGTCATCAGGAAGTGAACGGAACATAGCACTTGCCGCCGTTTTATTATAGTCGTACTGTTTGAATGGTCCGTCTTTTGCGGCTAATATAGCACTCTCGTGAATAGCCATTTCTTGCATGGTACTAAACACGTCGGCAGTTAAACGAATAGCATCACGGCTTCCGTACCTTTGACACATGGCTACCAACATATCAGCATAACCAAACACGCCTAAGCCTACCTGTCTCCAGTCTGTAATACATTTTCTATTCTCATCAAAGGGCTGTCTGTTATATCCATAATCAAGCACGGCGTTTAGTGCATTGATTGCCACCTTAACTGCCGTCTTAAACTTGTTAAAGTTAAAGGTAGCTTCCGGTGTGAATGGATTGTCTACAAAGTGATAAAGGTTCAGGCTGCCCAAGTTGCAGGCAGAGTAGTCATTACCAAAAAATTCCGAGCAGTTCCCAGTTAGTACACCATTGGCAATAAACGTGTGTAACATCGGTTCGTTGAGACAATATACAACGTCTGCACGTGAGGTGCTGGATATACTTGTTACTGTAATAGGGTCGTTATTGGGGTTTGTTAAGCTGGGCGGAACTATTGTTGGTAGCTTAAACTTATATAAGGTATCACCAACGTTTAGAAATGCCGTTTGAATAAATGTACCCTCTTCCGTTCCATCATCCAGTTTCCATTTGTGGTAAGGTGTACACTCAACGACAGAACCGTTGGAGAACTCTACTCTCATCATCTGCTGGTTTACCCCTGTAACTTTCGGAGTCACCTCGCTCCACGCCATACCATTCCATACCTTAACAGTACTACCTGCCAACTTCTTTATTGGGTAATAGCCTTTGTCGGTTAGAATTTCAGTATCACCACGAAGACACGGGTTTGATACGTTTATTAGATAGTTGTCATAACCGGAAAGCATATTCCAGTCACGCACCCTATCAATAAAGATACAACCGGGGTCTCCATAGTCCCAGTTTACCTTACAGAAATCATCCCAGAATTTCTTTGCGTTAATAACTTTGGTACTAACCTCACCGGTATCCTTAGCAAGAAAGTACAGTGTAACATCTTCATTGTTCTGTACCGCTTCCATGAAGTTTCTCGTGAACTTGATACTGATATTCATAGCGGACAGCTTATTGTTTTCTTCCTTGATGTGCAGGAACTCTTCAATATCAGGATGGTTACAATCAAGGGCAACCATAATAGCAGCACGTCTACCGTTAGCTCCTACCACTTCTCCAGTGGTATTGAATACATTCAAGAATGATACGGCGCCTGTGGACGTATGGGCACCGTTGTGTACCTTAGCTCCCTTTGGTCTAAGTTTATCAATAGTAATACCAACACCGCCACCCATAGAGAATACCCTTGCCATCTTCTTGTTGATATCATAAATACTCTCAAGGTTATCTTCCGGTGACGGAAGTACATAGCAGTTAGAGGACGACGCCCTATGTCCATCGTCTCGTCCGGCGATGTATAGCGTTCGTCCGCCAAACATAAAAGTACCGTCAGCAAGCATACTCTCAACGGAAGAACGAATTTCCGCGGGTACTATGGATGCGACACGTTTACAAAACTGCTCCGGTGTTTCGTTATCTTTAGAATACTTAGCGTTAAAGATACCCATTGATACTTCGTCATTTTCCCAAGCTACTTTCATATCTCACCCCTTGTACTTATAAACGTAAATGTTATCCTGTGTATGAGGCAGCGGATAGATGTGCGCCCTGCTGTCTGTGGGTTGGATGCTTTTATTGATTATGTCGACAGCGCCGTCATGTGTTGGGCTATACCCTGCACCACGGGGGCTACCATTGCGGTCAAAGATAACTACAATGTACCCATGTAAGATGGGGTTTACACGTTCTTCTGCCTGTTCCTCTACCTCATTATTGTGTACTACTTCACTTTCAGGCTCACACTTTACCGGTGTTTTCCTCGGTGCTGTCTTTCTACTCGTTGTCTTTTTTGCTGTTGGCATTGTCTCTCTTCCTTTTCAAATTAACAAACGTACATAGTGCAAAACAAAGTATAACCACCGTCATCAACGAGGCAAATACTCCGCCCGCTACTATCATCAATAATGTTTCTTTCATGATTACCTGGCTATCCATTTCATCTGTCTAATCAGATATACTATCGGCGTTAAGATAAGTGCGATACATATTTGAACAACACGCAATGTAGCCAACGCTATGGTACAGACCGCACCCAATAAAAACCCAATAATACAAGCGAGTACATTTAAAACTACACCTATAACCTTACTCATAATCACCTCACCATTAAATTATCACGAGAACTCTTCCAGTCTTTTCTGTTTTGATTGTATCCCTGAATATCTTCTGCATCGTACTTAAACTCTTTGCGGCTGGTACTTGCAATGTTCTTTGTATCAAAGTATGTACGCTGTAAGAACTTCATAGCTGCTTCGGTGAGACGGATAGCTTCCTTTATCTTTCCCACCTTAGTTACTTCTGCCATTACAGACTCTTCTGCATCAGCGTACCTATCTCCAACCGTAACTTTGGTAGAGTGCAGGCTGGACACATGTGCCTTAGTAGCCTGTGCTATCTGTTCCTGCTCGTGCAATTCCTTGTATAAATTGGCTACCTCTGCCTCAATAGTGTACAACAGAATAGAAGAACGCTTCATAATATCGTAAGCACTTTTCATGTCGGTGTCTTGCAGGATTTTATAATCATCTTTAATCCTGTTGAACTGCACAAAGATATCGTTATCCATCATCAGTATCTCCTAACCTTGAGTAGAAATCCCTATCGTTAGCCAGATGTCCAAGCTCCTCTTCTGTCATAGGACGGAGCATCATGTTAGCATCTCTGCCATCTTGTATCTTGCTTTGTAGGTACTGTACGAGGGCTTCGTGCACTTGATACATAGCACGGTAGTTCTCCACCTTTTCAATAGGGCAAGCAATAAGCTGTGTATGAATATAGTTAGTGTACACTTCACCGAACTCTTTAAGAGAATTAAGGAAGAGTTCTGCCACCCTACCCTCTTCCGAAGATAAGGTGGCTTGCATATCCTCTGGTAAATCAGACGGCATAAGCATTAAACTCCTTAGCAATTGTCATAAGCTTCTGGTGTGCTTCTTCATACGTTTCATACACGCCAAGGATATGACCGTCTTTCATCCCGTATGGTACCCCCATCAACATGAAGTCTTTGGTAGCTTCTGTGTTGGCATCACCGGATACCTTGCGCGGTTTAATGTAAACGTCTACAACATCCATCACTTTATTTTTTTTGTCAGAAATAATAATCATAATAGTCTCCTTTAAATTTTCTTGTACTTATACTGAGAACTGCCCTTAATCTTATCCATCACATCATCACGGACGCAATACAGGTTGCCCATATAGTTCTTACCAATCACAACGATATGACATTTGTCCTGCTCGAAGAAGTCGTGCAGCCACTTATTAGTCTTATCTTCCTTGACAAGTCCTAATACATCATGCCCGAACAATAAGTCTTGGAACGTATCATCGTCCATGACGTGGCAGAAACCTTGATAGTGTATACACTTATACTTGTCAATATCTCTGAACATTTTATCGTGTGTTGATGTATGCTTACACTCTATGATGAACTTCTCTTCTTTGATATCCATCTGCAAATCTCCAGCAAGATGGTCGTGCAGGAAAGGCAGGATGCCAGTTGACTTAAGCCCGCCGCTTAATGGTGTCTTATACACTGGCAATCCGAACGCAGATAGCCTTGCATATACAGTGCGTTCAAAGTTCCTGCCGCTTCTCCTGTTCTTCTTACCTAATGCTATGCGTGCTGGGTCTTTCTTCCGCTTGCTCTTGATTTTATCATGCCTCGTAGAACTCATGCAGCAGATACAATGCCATCAAGTCGTAGACAATACAGTCTGTTATTCTGTCCTCTACATCTCCGGCATCTAACCCCTTTCTTAATAGTGTCATCTCGTGCTTATCCTTAAGCATGAAGATGGTATGGAATACGTCATCAACGGAGTATTCTTCTCCCACACGGCGTTGGGTCTGTTCCTTAACGTTATCCAGCACTCTGTTGCTGGCATACTGTTTATTCTTCTTCTTGAACTTCTTGAACACGCCTTTCATTATCTGTTTTGAAAACCTGATGAAATCATCCGTGTCTTTCTCCATACACATTGGTTTGTACAGACCATCGGTGTCATCGTAATCATACTCTCTACTCTTAAGCCATTCACACATTTGTTATTTTCCTTTCTTTAATCATCATTGTCAATAGTGTCAATATAATCGTGCAGGTCATCTATCGTGTCTTGCAGTATCTCAATCCATGCGTTCAGTTCTTCACATTCCTTTTCCAATTCTTTTATTTTTTTATCTTTGGCGTCCATCTTATTCCTTCTCCTATTATCATTCCGTTTAGATACAGCGTAACGAGTATTTAGCTTTACATCTAACATCATCGACTGTACCTTAAATATCATTTGCCGTACCCTTTTATGGTGTCAACTACCTGATTGACATTGTCCGGTGTCAGGTAAGATGCTCCTAACATTTTGTATGCCGTGTAGCTGTTTGGAACAAACACAAGAGCAAGTATTGATACAATAAACACCACGATAGATATACGTTTTATTTTCTTAAGCGTACGTTCTGTTGCGTCATCTATGTAGTCTTCTGTGACAATTGGTATCAGAGCAAATATAAAACCACAAATTGAGAAGACGGCAAGCAATGCAAAGATAGAGTATAAGACATCAGCTTTGTCTACAATATAAACTAACCACGGGCTAACTATCGGTTCCATCTGTTACTCCCCTTTCTGCTTCTTCCGCACTATCTCGAAAGCTTCCATCATAGCATCTTCGCTAATACCAAGCCCGTCACACATCCACATAAAAAGAATAACAGCAGCATCTTTGTCATCTATCTCGGAGTCGTACTTAACATGAATACCATCGTTATCAGTAGTGATGTTGAATTTAATCTCTCCGTTAATTTGCTTTTCCTGTTTCATCTAAAATTCCTTTCATCAAAAACTCAACTGAAATTTTAATAATCTCTTCCATGAACTCAAGTACACGTTCCTGTGGAACATTGTAGGCACGGGCTAACGCAAGTATTAACAGAAGTCGGATATCGCTACTGTCAGCCGTAGACCTTACACTGATTTCCATTCCGTCATCATTGTCTACCTGTGTAATTAATACCGCTCTGTCAAACTTTTGATTGTCTTTATTCATGTGTACTCCTTTCAAAGTAAGGGCAGTGGTCTTTGACGTTGCAAAAACGTTCACACTTCATACCGCCCCAACGCTCACGATAACTACACTGCTTAGGAAACTGTCCTGTATCAATAGCCTTGATAAGATTATCCGCCTTCGCTTTCATGTACTTGCTTATCCAGTGGTCTGATATCTTGTTTATCTCTACAAGGTAAGCCGGCTCAAATATCCCACGGCTTTCCGCTATGTACGTATTACCATCACGGACAAGCATTTCACATATCATCTTATCAGCTGTTTTGTTAAGACACTTCTTAAGTTTTATTCTGTAATCGTTAAGTTGTATAGCTAAATCGAGTCTTCCTGAACTCTTTACCCCATCGTATGAATACGTGGTGGCAAACTTATCCTTACCATTCTTGTACGTGCCTACTTTTCTTTTGTGTTTGACCACACCTAATACCTTAGCAGCCTTGTATGAACCGTAAGTCTTATCATCATACAAGTACCCGTGGTCTTTCTCAGGCACCGCTTCTTCATCGAAGTAATCGAACGCACCTGTGGAGACTCCATCGTCTAACCTTTCTTCTGTCAGTGCTTCACCTTTGGTGTTCTCTTCTAATCCGTTATGCACATTCGTACCGTGTATAGCAAACACAGACTGCATAGGATTAACTGCATAAGGCTTGGTTATCTTAAGGTATTCCTCAAGAGTACCATTTAATAATTGCGTCGTACTTGGTTTTCCTGTCCATCTCCTTTCGGCTGCTACTGCGAGCAACGCCCGCCTGCTAAGACACCTTCCGCAGGGAACCCATGGCTCTCCAGTTTCTGGATTTATTATACCACACAATCTACACTTTGTCAAGCACTCTTTTACTGCGCACTTATTACCATCCGGACATATAAAATGTGTTAATGGCATTTTACTCTCCTATCTCTTTACACTCTTCAAGCTGTGAAGTGTTTGAATTAAACTTCATCATAAACTTTGGACTACCCATCTGATACCCACGTATCTTAGCTATGTTAAACCTTGTGATATTGAACCACTTTGTTTCATTCTCAAGGCTTATACCGGGACGCTGTGCCGGTCTCCAGAAAAGAATAATATAATCAGCGGATGCCTCTATGTCACCACTACCTTTAAGCAGGTTAATAGATGGCTCTTCATACTGATTACTCTGCCTGTTCAGCTGCGACAACATCACAAAGATAACACCCTTTTCTTTGGCGATACGCTTCATGGACTTAGAATACTGCGCCACTACTGAATACTCTTCCGTACCTTTCATGTACTGGAGATAGTCAACGGCAACGAGGTCAACCTTACCATTCTTAAAGAGACCCTTACTGTTGATAGCGGTGATAGTATCCTCAACCTCATCCATAGTGAGTCCGTTCTTATCTATGATAAGCAGATGTTCACTGATAAGGCTAAGGATTTCTCTAATGCGTTCAGTGTCATGCAGGTATTGTCTGACTTCATAGAACCTGCACGGTATCATCTTGGCAAGTATCCACTCAAGCACCTGTCCTTTGGTCATCTCTTGAGAGAAGAATACAACGTTTAGGTTATTCTTCCTGATTGTACTAATGATGTAATCAATCACGAAAGAAGTCTTACCTGAACTTGAGTATGCACCAAACACAACCACTTGTCCTCTTGATACTCCGCCGATACATTCATCTATACCATGGATACCGCATGGGTATGTACCCCTCTCATACTGCTCGTCAAGGGCAGGTACGCAATCATAAAGTGTACTGACGTTATCAAGCAGACTTACCGCCGACTCATTCGATACACGGAAGTTATCCCTAAGGTCTTGCTTGTCCTGATGCCAGCGTTCAGCAAGTGTGTCAATCAAATCAGCCTTGAGCATTTTGTTTCTGACGGTATTCATAAACTCGTTAGCGACTTCATACTCTTCCTCTTTGGTCTTGCACTTGTTAAGCTTATACAGCAGAACAAACTTATCTACGTGTACCGTATCCGTTGGGAGCTTAACACCTTTGGAAAGCATATCCCCCATGTCCTTTTCAGGCAGGGGTAACACCCTCACCTCAAACCTCGTTAAGGATTGAAACCGTTCCCTTACCCTATCGAGATGTCTAAGCCCAGCCTCGTCTTGGTCGGGGATAATCACGATACGGATATGTGGCGGCAATACTTTGGATAAGGCTGCAATCTGTTCTCTTCCAACTTCTGCCCCGCAGTAACCTGCGGTAGGCAGCCCTAACTGATTAGCAGCCATCACATCAAAGTATCCCTCTGCAAGATACAGTGTATCCTTAAGGTTACGTCTGGCAACGTTTAGCCCGTAGAGTATTTGACTCTTGTCATACACGGCATTGTTCTTACTGTTACGGTACTTAACAGGACCGTTAAAGTATCTCCTTGCTACTCCCACAGGCTGGTCGTTGTGATTGTAGATAGGAATAACTAAAGCCCCGCCATCCTTTTGGTCTGCACCAATAGAGAATAGCTCCAGCGTATCATCAGTTATCTTACGTGTCTCCTTAAGGTATTTCAACAGACTGTCGTTTTCAAACAACAAAGCATGTGCCTGCTTAATACTCTTACGATAACTAAGGATAATATCTTTCTGCTCCATGTAATCTTTACTGCGTGTGTAGTCGATATTCAACTCTTCGGCAAGTCTTTCGGTAGCCTCTTCATATGAGATATGATTTTTGTCAGCCACGTAGTTGATTACATTCCCGCCGGTACCACAAGAGAAACAGTAGTAGGTGTTGGTAGGAAAGACAGCTAATGAGCTGTCGTTACCACCACCGTGAATAGGACAAGCACCCCTGAAAGTACCGCCCAACCTCTTTAAGGGGGTGTCCCTGCTGATGTAGTCTGCAAGGTTTATCTTTGCTTTGATAATACTTTCAAGATTATTCACGTGTTACTCCTTATAAAACAGAAAGTCTTTGTGTGAGTGCCTCTCTTAATTCAGGTGACAGGCGTTTCATGTTAGCGATAGCCCATTCAATCCAGCCCTTATCGGTAATCTCTGATACGTCCTTACCCTTATACTTACCAACGGGAATAACCAAACGGTTATTGTTAGCAGGTCTGTCATCTTCCGGAGTGAACGGAGTGTCATCGACAGTAGCCATATCATCAGCCACTGATACCAATTCATCCTGCGTGGTGTTCTTGCTTACGTATCCCTCTGGCAACGCCCATACCGGAAGATTAGGTTTACGTACAATGTTACCATACTGGTCAATAGGAACCCACGGCGTATCAAGGTTATACAGGTATCTGCCAATACCCCAAGCTGATGCCGCACGCTTAAACGCACCAGAAACACCACCCTTAAACGGCTCGAAGTCTGTACAGTTAGCTCCATCAGAACGAGCAATTGTCAACGTATCACTAATGGTTAGTGCAATCGTACATAAGAACCCCTTAATCGGAATTTGTACTTCCGCTCCGTTACGATACTGTGGGGTTGTCCCCATGTCAACAGATTTATAATTAGCGTTCCAACTGATAATAAGACCCTTTGTAATAAGGGAGTCCAGCCGTTCCTGTGCTGCACGGGCTGTTACGTATGCCAATGCCAAACCTCTCTGTTTATCCTTAGACCGTTTCTGTACACGCCATTCAATATCCTCTGGCGCAAAAGGTTTCTTAAGTTCTGCTAAGATATCATTTAACTGCTTTGTCATGTCGTTCATTGATAATTTTCCTCACTTCTTTTGAAATAAATTCGCCATCGGACGTACCATCGTCACACACTTCTACCTCATAGGTAAACTCAACATCGAGATAATTTGGATTATCCATGTAGTCTAACCCGAACTTTTCAAAGAACTCTTTCTCTTCTTTGTCGTCGTATTCCCATGGGTCTTCTTTTGTCTTACGCAGATGGTCTTCCCATTTGTTACAGACATCTTCCCATTTGTGTATTAACTTAACATACTCGGCGTGCCTTTCTTTTTCAGCCTGTTCCAGTTCATCCTTGACAGCAAGTACGTGTTCATAATCTTTACTAATCATAACAACACTACTTACACTACTGTCGAACATGTCACTGTAATAGGTTTCAGATAAGACATAGAACATCTGTCATCACCTCTTGAATTTCTGAGACATTTCCATGATTGCGCCAACTGCGCCATAGCCAGCGAGGAACGCCCCTACCGTTGCAAACATTGAGCCAAATACATCGGATGCGTGAACCTTAATCATAAGCCCGACTATAAATATCATTATCCCGTAAATGGCTTGCTCTTTATAACCCATGGTTATTCTCCTTTCTCTTTGCTTCCATAAACTCTTGTATAACAGTACCACTAATCCTCATCACATAGGTCACGTTGGTTTGCAGGTCTGTCCCTTTATTGTCAAAGATAACTAACTCCTTTACAACTCCGTTAATATCTCCTGTGACGAAGTGCATAGGTTTACCGGTCTTTGTTTTATGAGCTTTCTTTTTTGTTACAGTTACAAGAAGGGTTGTGGTGCCGTCACAAACAGATGTGTCGTACTCATCAGCCACGTTATTAAATGTAACTCCGATACTATCTAATTCCATTTTGCTAACCGCAATATCGTTTATCGGGTTGTATTCAAACGGTGGCTTGTGTACGTGCTTGTCTTTTAGCCAAGCAACATACTGTAACAACTCATTCCTATTACCGGACAGTGCTCCCGCTTTCACAATACTTTCAAGTATACGCTTATTCGCGTTTGCGTTATCCTCTAAAAATTGCTTACCATCGTGACCAAGTGTGAGAAGATGCGCACTGATGCCCACATTTTTAAGTGTATCCAATCCCAGAATAATGGTACCCTTATCAACAGTAGTGTCACCTATCATGTTAATATTGGTATACTTATTCAGTTTAGGAACAACTACCTCAATACCCATCTGCTGTGCGCAAGAGATGTACTTACTAAACTTTGCCTTATCGTACTTGTTAAAGGCGAGTAGGGCAGCGAAGTAGTACGGTGTGTAGTGCGCTTTGAGGTAGGCTGTTCTCCAAGCCGTGAGCCCGTAGGCAACGGAGTGCGACTTATTAAATAGGTAGTTTGCCGACTTACTGATAGCTTCTGCTAACGGTTCTATAATTTCTTTCGGCGTACCATATTCAATACCACGTTTGACAAAGGCTTCCATTGCCGGCTTCATTTCATCGACAATCTTTCTGCCGATTATCTTTCTCAAGATGTCTGCTTCACCAAGTGTATATCCGCATAACACTCTGGCTAACTGCATGACTTGTTCCTGATAAAGAATGACGCCATTGGTTTCATGGAGTACCTTGTCCATAGGCTCATACACTTTAGGTACGTGTCCTGACTTTCTATTCTCCAGATATTCAGCCGCCATACCACTATCCAAAGGTCCGGGGCGACACAGCGCTACAACGATACTCATATCATCAGCACTTGCCACATGTATTGATTTAGTAAACCCTTTCATAGTGGCGGACTCTATCTGGAAACAGCCGTCAGTCTTACCTGCATTAAGCATATCACAAGTCAGCTTATCTGTCAAGGGGATATCATTCCAAAGCTCCGAAACATCTTTCCCCATCAAATCAGCCATGTAATGTACAATGCTTAACTGTGTCAATCCAAGCAGGTCGAGCTTTAAGCAGCCTTGCTTTTCAAGGTCATGGTAATCAGTAGCACAGACAAAGATGTCTCCCTGTCTTTCTACCGCACACCAGTTAGTAGCCTCTTTCGGAAAGACCATGATGGCGGATGCATGAGAACCATAAGACTGAATACGTCCAACGAAGTGCCGAGCAACATCTCTGAGAGCCTCATCTGTAACTCCTTCCCAGTCGTGAAAGTTAGTAGATATTTTGTTGACAGCAGCAGGCGGAATACCAAGTGCCTGCCCTGCCCTTTTGATTGCAGCTTTCTCCTGCATGAAGTTCATTGTTCTAACGTGATACACCTCGCCATACATTTGTGATATGTACTCGATAACATCATCACGATAGACGGACTCAAAGTCAACGTCTATATCACAAGGTGTTACACGTTCAGGGTTACAGAACCTTTCAAAGATTGTACCCCATCTGATTGAGTCAACGCTGGTAATACCGGATAAGTAAGCAGTAAGACATCCGCCCACACTGCCTCTGCCCAAGCCTGTGAGAATGTCATTCTCTTTGCAGTATGTGATTATGTCCTTGATAATACAAAGGTAATTCAGGTAATCACATTGTTTCAGGATAGGTAATTCACGATTGACACGGTCAATGTAAGTACGACGGTTGGCAGCTTTAGATAAGCCATGTTGTTTCCAACCCTCATTACACCAATCACGAATTAACCTTTCCGGATTTTCTGCTCCATACTTTGGGTAGTTATCTTTACCGATGGGGATTTCAACATCACAACGGTCAACTATACTATTCGTGTTCTGCACATACTCCCGTATTTTATCAGGACTCAAACCGTCTTTTGTCAACCTCTGTATTATCTCAAATTCACCCATCATGTAAAAGTCGTTACTTGCGTAGGCTTCCTCTGTTCCCCTGATACTCACCCACGCCCTGTGATATTTGATATCATCAGGTATAGCGTAGTGACTATCGCAGGTAACAATAACAGGAATAGAATGTTTATCAGCGAACGAAATAACTTTTCTGTTGTAGTCTCTTTGTCTGTCAAAATCATGTGGCTGTATCTCCATAAAAAAATCTTGTTGAAATATATCATGCAAAGATAGGCATAGCGTCTCACCCGCTTCCTGATTAAACACACCGCCTATACAAGCTGTGGTAACTATTATCCCATCACGGTATTCCCTTAAAGCTTCAAGACCAATTCGTGGTTTCTTGTAGAAGTGATGGGCACCGTAGGTACTAAGCCTGTACAGGTTTTTCAATCCGTCATAGTTCTTAGCAATCAGAAGTATATGCTGCGTAGTGCCGTCCTTTATATCTGGCTCTTCACAGAAGTATCCTTCCATGCCAAGGATTGGTCTCATACCATTCTGCTTACAAACCTCATACATCGGGAATAATCCAGTAGTTGTACCATGGTCAGTTAAAGCTACCGCTCTGTAATTTAATTGTTTAGCTGTATTGACAAGCTCATCTATGGTAGCGTAACCATCGCCAACCGAGTACATACTATGCTGATGCAGGTTTGTAAACATTGTACTAATCCCTTTCCTTAACTATCTGATAAAATGCCGAGTGTAACCCATAGTCGATGTGAGTTATCTCCTTGTCATCACGCATGCTTTTCCACTGTCTGATGTACGGCGGTTTATAATCGTGTTTCTTCCACCAATCAAAGATAGACTGCATAGCTTCTTCAAACGTGTCGAATGTCCCATGTGTCTTTTCTTCGCCGCTCGTTACCCATTGTACAGTGTACTTGCTTTTACTTGTCGTGGTGTTCATTTTCCCTTTCCTCGATGCCTCTGTCTAAAACAACAGACTCATGATAGGCGTCCACTATTGCCTTAGCAATGTACTCATATTTGTTTTTCCCTACCTTAGGTTCTTGCAGCGCTGACCATCTTTCACGATTAATCAATGCAACACTTTCTTCAATGGGTGTCGAGAAAATTGTACTGAAATACTGTGCATATGGCGGTAAATCATAAGTAAACATATTGTCACCTCATCTTTCAATGTAGACATGTTTAATCTGTCTGCCAAATTCAATAGCCTGATTGTGGTCATTCATAAAGATGTCTATACAGTCATCAATACCACAGCGGTCATTAACTACATACCGACATCCGTCAATGTGAACAACAGTACCGAACGGCAAGAAGTTACATGCCACACCACCAACATGAACGTATTCACCGGTAGCGGTAATAGTATCGCTTTCGTGAGGGGTGTAGGCAGAACATTCAACACTTAACCATTCCGCGTTAATTGTACCATAACCAAGCGTAAACGTCAAGCCCAATAAACCAATAATCTTCCTAATCATTCTCATCCTCTTTCTATCACAAAAACAATTACTTATCTTTCTTTTCCTCTGCTTCCATCGCAGACGCCTTAGTGTTCTGGACAATCTTAGCTGCCCAAGCTTTCTTAGCTCGTTCAATAGCTTCCCTATTTTCCTTAGCCAAGATGCCTTGCCACGTGTTCTTTCTGCCTTCTTGATACTGTTTAAGCAATTCTTCACCCTCAATCTCAGGGCGGATTGCTTCAAACCCTTTCAAGTTCCCCTTCTCGAAGACCTCTTTCATGATATCGACAGGGTATGCACAAAGGTACAGGTGGAACGGTGTCTCAATGTAGCACTGGCATTTCCTGCCATTAAGATTATTCGCAACGTAGGTAGGAGAAGGCGCATATGTCTTACTCGCGAGCTTCTTAATTGTTCCTACGGGACTGTAAATCCCCAGTACGTCTGATTTCTTAATATAGCAGCTAAAGCCAATATTGTACAAATCGTTTGTAAGCATGGTTTCACCACCTTTCTTTCAACTGTAACCATTCTACCACAGTCAAATTCCTTTGTCAAGTCCTTTCTTCATTAAAGTTTGATTAGAAATTGAGGACCTTTGAAATCCAACCGCCGACCTTTTGGCTGGTTCAATTCTACCATTTCAAAATCGGTTTGTCAAGCCCTCAGTTTTGAAAGAAAAAGAAACCAAAGAAAACAAGAAAAAAGAGAGAGAAAGAAAAAGAAAGAAAAGAAAGAAAAGAAAGAAGCAAAGAAAAGAAAGAAAAGAAATAAAAATAAAGAGAGAGAAAAAAGAACAAAAGAAAACAAAGAAAAAGAAACTGTATGTAACGGGACTTAGTCTTCACAGACTAAGTCCCTTATTACAGCACTTAGGAAGACTACCATAAATAGTAGTCTTCCGTAAGTGCTTATATAATAATCACAAAAAACAATAATCAGGGAAGACATCTAATGGGATGTCTTCCTGTTCTTTCTACTGATTAAACAGAAGTACGGTAGACTGCTAAAGGGGGCAGTCTACCTACTTTATTCTTTGTGATTAACTACAAGTACGGGAGACAGTTAATCGGGACTGTCTCCCTACTTTCAGTATTGAATACCGTTTGAGTACAACGGTATTCTTTTGTTTTGTTTTTAGGGGACTTTGTCCCCCTGATTTAAAAACGTTTTTTATTTATCCCCGTAAGGGGTATAGCTTCTCCCACAGGAGAAGCGTAATGTTAAGAGACGCGCGGGCGCGCTGCGTCAGCTTTCTCTCACGCGCGTAAGGAGTGTCTTCTCTTCCCTGATTTCTCTCTTTGGTTTTCTTCCAGCTGCAAAGTGCACCTAACCACTAACTCTAAAATCGTCAAAAAGGGGTCTATTTTGGTCAGGAAGGGGCCTCGCGTTCTTCCCTAAGGTAAGATTACCTTCGGACAATTTGACCCCCCTTAAATCGCAAAATTAGCCAAATAAAAAAAGAGGGTGAATTAACACCCTCTTGACAATGGGACAAAAGTATGATACAATACAGTTAATAACCGGCGAACTTAAGCAGGTTCTCTGTACTTTCTCTCACCTTTGCTCCAGCTTCACTCTTACTCTTTGTTACTTTCTTCGCCTGTTCACTCAGGTCAAACCTTTCTGTCTTAATCTTGTTGGGGTCTTTACCTACCCTCTGCAACTCGGCAAGATTTTCAGGTGATGGGTTGTTAATGTAAGCCACTTGTGCTTTCTTAACGGCATCACTGAACTCCTGATTGTTGGAGTAGAGGTAACGGCTTACGTCAGACTCTTCTCTGTACTTCAAGTCGGCAAACCCTATGCTCTTCTTAAATCTTTCATCCGCCCTCATACTCTGGTATTCATCCTTGTTGGAGAACTTACTGTACCGATAGTGTGTACCCATGGCTGCTTGGAACCAGTTAGCCCACTGCGGAGCCTGCTTGAGCCAAGCGAATGTAGCTTCATCCCAAGTAAGCTGGTCTGTCATTATCCAATCCTTTGTAGCCTGCATGGCAGCAGCCAAGTCAATAGCTGAACCTACCGCCGGTCCAAAGATACTGTGCTTATCTGATGGGTCACGGAACATATCAGCGTAACCAATCTTCTTACTGATATCAACACCAAGTAGTGGTGCCAGTATGCCATAACCGGCAGCTTCTGCCACCTGCTTAGGTATCTCGCCTCTGCCTGCTGCTTCCATCAATCTCTTCTTTACCCATTCCTCTGGGTCTCCCACGCCAAAGAGTGCCATCATACCGGAGAAGAAAGAGAACGCAGGGATAGCTTGTGTCAGTCCGGAGAAGAGTGCCATGTATCCAAGGAGCTTAGCTCTTTGTTTATGGTTCTGGCAGGAGTAGACAAGGAAGTCTTTCGTTGCCAGTCCAAACTTACTGAACTGTGTGATAGCATGTCCAATACGACCAAGCTTAGCCAAAGCGAGCGGGTCTGTGGTACGGTTGAAGTTGAAGTTTGTCATGTTGACAAAGTCCTCTACATAATCAACCATCATCTGTTTACGCTCATCTTCATCCTTGATTGTCTTCAAGAAATTCTGGAACTCTTTATCCTGCTCCATCTTGTATACCCCAGCCTGCGCACCTACCACACGACAGCCGACGTCACCCATACGGAAGAATATCATTGACTTCTCCACGTTGTGTTTAAGCACCGGCGGGAGTACATCTAAGACGTTATGCCTTGCGCTGAAATCTCCGGCGTTCATTCTTAATCTTGATGTAGACTGGTTGGTTAATCCAAGATTCTTAATGACTTCCTGTACGATAGGGTCAAACTTACCTATCTTGAAGTCTCCGCCGGCAAAGGTTAGCTTACCTTTATCGTTCTTGCTGACCAACATATCTTTCCAGATACTGTCAGTCACCTTAAGGGCTTTGACAAAGTTAGGCATACCTGCAATTGTAGCCACGTTGAATAGCTGTGACACCTGTGCCAGTCCTGATGCTACACTATACATACCAAGCTTTAACGGTACCTGTAACTGTACGGCACCTTCGATAGCTTCCGGCAACCAGTAATCACCAAAGAGGTTACTCAAGATGGGGAGCTTCCTCATCTCTCTTGCTATCATAGCGGATAACTTTCTTGTGAAAGCGTCGATAGCTCTCGGTCTCCCTTTGATGTTATCAATGTAATCACACATCAGGTTGTACACGGTGGTACCCTTGTCTCTTACGTTCTGGTCATACTCTCTTCCTGTTACTCTGAACAGTGCAGAAGACATAGCCTTGACTGCCGGAGTTAATGCCCAGTAGTTAGAGATGCTGTTAAGGTATTCATCCATAGCGTCAATCATATCAAGCATGTTGGTATGATTGTTGCTCATTCTGTGTCTTGCAAATCGGGAAGCAATCATCTGCGCTCCTGCTTTGTCTATGCGGTTTGCAAGGTCGGCGTAGGTATTGGTAGGAATGTTCTTGCCTCTCAATCTTCTGACCAACGCTGCCATTGAATGAATTTCCTGTGCCGTATATTCTCTTCCAAGATGCGGAGCAATGTACGGCTGTTCGGTACCATCCACGTTGGTGATGATATGATGTGTCCTGTCTGCCATCTCCAGCTGATTGACAATTCTCTTGAGGCTATACTCAACTAAGTTAGATTTATCATCAGGGTGTACATACGCATTTTTGATAAAAGCGGAAAGGTTCTGCACAGCTTTATACGTCGGGTCTGCCTTAGCAGCTTCTATCTCCTGTTCTGTGGTAATGGTCTCATTGTTATCCACACCATAGAAGTTGTAATCAGAAGTCATAGCCGTATTGGTATCCAGTACGTCTAAGTTATAGTGCTGTGTCTGTCTCGTAGTCTCCGCAAGAGTGTCCCTCTTCCATGCATCTGACATATTAGGTGCAGTTCCCTTGGTATCTTTCACCGCCTGCCAGATAGTACCGTCAGTTAAGGAACATCTGTCTCCCTTTTTGTAGGAGCGGAACTTACTGTACAGTCTTGCATTAACAAGCGGGTGTTCTGCTATGTATCTGTCACGTTCAGCCATACTGTTGAACGAACCAATACCATATGTTACCCAAATACCATGTACACCGTTGACAACATCATCCACTACTTCATCACCGTAGTTATTCTTTTTCTTCCATGCTGCTATGTCCTGTCCTTTTTCGGTAGGGATAAACTGCGAACGTGTCAAGGTGTAATGACCGAAGATATGAGGCATAGATGCTTCTATGTACCCTGTATGGGTAAAGTTAATCGTATCCGTATTCTCTTTTTCTCTGTCCATTTCCGCCTGATAAGCGTCCTGTCTCAAGTGCATAAGCCTAAGCCATGCCCGTACCACTCTTGGGTCTTCGGGGGCAATGGCATTGTTTCCCTTGATAAGGAGTTCAGCTGAACGCTGTTCATCTTCACCTCTGACTTCTACTTGGATACCGCCGATATTAACTATCTTGTTATACTTATCATCACCTGCACTCTGATTGGTCATGATATTCTTGAAGGTACCTTTAAAGATGTTAAGCTGGTTGGTTACGCTGTTGTTATATCTCTTAACTCCCAGTGGAGAATAAGACCCATCAGCGTTCTGTTTGACGTAGTTGGTTCCCCACAAGGTAACAAGCCCGCTATTCTCATCCTTAAACATCTCCACGAACTTGAACTTACCTGACTGCTTAAGCTTCTTAAACATGGGTTCTGCAACATCGTCATTTACCTGCTGCCAGTGGTCTCCCCACGAGACATCAGCAAAGACTGTATATCGTTTCGTCGGGTCAAATGTTTCCACTCTGTTCTGACAATAGGAAGCAGCTGCATATTCCGTAGGAAGTAACATGTGCGTAGAAGCAAACCGTCTCTTCTCATCACCCAATGCGGCAAGTCTGTTCAACCTTTCTCTTAACTGTCTTGTGGCTTTCTTATCTACGGTGTCTCCCCAGAATTTACTTTTCTTTCTGACAGTGAGTTCATCCTTAATGTCTTTGATTAGCTGTGCCATCTTCTCTGTACCCTGCTGCTGGATTACCATTGCACGCTGTATTCCAACTTCAAGGGAGCGCAGCTCTGCCTGCGGTAATACCTCTTTCAGTTTATTATGAAGAAGTACGCTTGCCTGCTGTGTTCCCTGATGTATCCAATCAGCCAGTGATGGGGTTCTGTCAACCGACTCAAGCTGGTTAGGGTTATAATGCAGGCTTCCACTTGTTCTAAGCTTGTAGGCAAGTACGTTAAGGTTGTTGATAACTCTTCCTGCTGGTGTCTTGGAGTTCTCTTCCATCATCTTAACAATCTTGTTAAACTTCTTAGCCGCCTCTGTATCGTGATTAAGTCCGGGCTTTTCTTTCCAGCCTGTGTACGGTACAAAGTGATTGCGTTTTGTTTCTTTATTATCGCCAAACATTCTTGGGGACCTTGCCGGTGACGCTTCCACTTTCATAGCCCCACGTTCCTGAACGATATCAGGAGTGTTGTTGCTGTCGGATACATACACAGATGCAAGACCAATACCGCTCTTCATCTGGCGTTCCATGTTAGGACTTAATGCTTCCATCAGGTCACTAAGCTTAGCAAGATGTCCGAGTGTATCAAGGTTCCCCGGCTCCAGCTGATAGTTCATAGCTTCTTCAAAAGCATACGACGCTACCGGAGAAAGGTGTCCATCAGTAAAGTTTACATACTGTGATACGTACAGGTACCCAATAGCAGACTTAACGTCAGCAGATGTGGTAGTCGTCCCTTCAATAGGGGCGGAGTTACCCATCAGGCTATTAAACACTGCCAATACTTTATGAGGAGACAAGTCTAAACACAAAGTATCATCATGCTGCCCAACCATTCCCATCTTATCCAGCACCTGTAACGCTGCTGACATAGCCGTAGTGTTAGGCGGATTACTCATAGTCCATGAGGTTATCTTACCTAACGCACTCATCGGGTCGAGGTTAAGAGGAGAGGCAAAGCAATCATTAGCAAAGTCGATGATATCATCTCGATTGAGTGTTGCTTTGTTGGAATTCACCCTTACTCTTGGGTTAGCCCTTTCAACGGAGTCTGTCAGCGTGTCACTGTTCACCACATTGAAGTTGCTGTCAAAGTGAAGAATACGTTCAGGAATAGTTATCAGACTCATAGCAGCATGCAGCATTTCATGAACGTTAGTGGTAACACTTTCGTTGGCGGATATGCCCACATACATACCGTTATCTTTTCTGATTTCTTTATTCTGTGTATTAAGAACAATAGACCTCTTATGAGTATGCGTCTGTCCGCTGACATACTGCCCCATCTTACGGGAGACAATATTAAACCCATTAGCCTTAATGAAACTGCCCAGCTTCTTAAAGTTATCTTTAAACCTCTGCTGTTCCTTTGCCGACTCTGCTTTAAGGAGAGGGTCTTTTATAATATGCTGCAACGCTTTGAAATTCTTTAATGGTATACTTGAAGTGGGATTAAGTGTATACTCAAGTTTAATCAGCTTAGAAAGTTTATCTCTAACCTGCTTAGCCTGCTGTACACCAAACACCCATTGTTTACCACCGAAGTCTTTCTCCGCCCGCTTGATAATATCAGACATACCAGAGTCATTAAGCTTATTCTGCTTAACGGCGTTCTGTACTTCCGTCATAGCTTCATCTAATGTGTGCGTCTTATTGTCAATGTTAAACAATACCGCTTCCTGTTTCTTTTCTTTCGGCAGTGTAGTTACATCAGGGGCAGCTTCTGCCACAGGAGCAGGAGCTTCTACTTCTGTCATTGCAGAACTCATGTTGACAATCTGCCCCATCAGGTTCTTAACAAAAGAACTATGAGCAGGTGCATTATCAATCAGGGTATCAAGACACTTATGCAGTTCAAGCATACCCTTTTTATCGACAACACCTTTGTCAACCATACCATCAAGCAATGCACGAGTGTACACTAATGCAGTGTCGAATTTCCTCTGCCCCATGTTGGGTTCAAGGTTAGAGGGTACAATTTTAGCCAGTGCATTTTCTATTCCGAACGGAAGTGTTGCTGCACCATTCTTCGTAATAGCTACATCAGACAATACATCAGATACATAAGATACAGGCTCCGTACCTTTAGGTACTACGAAATCAGTATCGTTTAATAGTGAGGATAGTCCTGCGTAGGGGAAGTTGTTTTCGCTGCCATCAGCATACTGTCCGCCATTTCCTGATACTCCTGCCCGTCTCTTGGACTCTTGAAGCGATAGCAGACCCTGAACATCTTCTTTAATCCTTCGTCTGTTAGCTGCGGTGGGACGCCTGTTCTGTTCGGACTTCTGTCCAGATACGGAGTTACCGCTTGGAGCTTCGACTTTAATCTTCCGCTCATCATGTCCCCGTCCTGCGCTATCTGCTGCTGGACGTACTTGTTCCATCGTGAAGTTATATTGCTCATTGTTGCCCATAAACCTTTCATTAAACCAATCAAGAACATCATGCGTGAACGAATTGTATATGTCGCTGGCGTTGTTGTTCTTTTTGTTGTCCATGATAAGACCTATCCTATAAGCCTTATACTTAACCGCCTTTAAAGTGTCACTGTCATTAGCTCTGTATCCCATACCATTGTTCTTCAAATAATTCTTAAAGGTTTTGTCAACGGCAAGTTCGTCACATTTCTCTGATAGTTCTTTAATGTGATTATTGGTGTTGCGTACAGCTTCGCTGTTGAGTCTGCTGGAAACTCTATGAGGCATTAGAGCTTCCTGTCTCATACGCATAATATTCCCAATGTACTTGGCAGCTTCTTCTTTATTTCTGCCGGCGGTTATGGTAATGTTATCACCACTGACTTGAATATGCATCGGCATCTGACGTCTGGTATTCAGGAAAGCCATGATGTCATACATGCTGTCCATACGCTGGTTGCCTATGTAAACAGTGGCGTTCTTGTGTGCGGTGACAATATTATCCACCACACTTTCAGGGTGTGTTACAATAGCTTCACGCATTGCGTCACCCTTAACAAGTGCCATAGCTAATCTGATTTTCTCCGCATTATTGAAGAAGTTCTGGAAGTGCATATCCAATGCTGACGGTGCACCGCTTGTTACAGGAGTTACCTTATAAGCAGGTAACATCTCATTAGACTTGTTCTTCTGACCACGCTTACCATTGGCGGTAACAGACGGATGTCCCGCACCATAGTGCTGGACGATGGACGCTACCTGTGCTTTATCTTCGGCAAAGATATCCAATACTTCACGATTAAAGCCAGCCATAAAGTTAATGAAGTCCTGCCTGCAAAGCTGATGACTGTTACTAAACTTAGCTTTCTGTACACCAAAGTAATCGTTCTCAAGGTCAATGTGACCGGTGCACAAATCAAGAGCAGCGTTCACCATACGCAGATATTTATTCATCAACCTACGTGGCTGTCCTTTTTCATCGTACCCCCACAGCTTATCCTTTTCGGGAATACTTTCACGGGCATCATAAGCTAACGAAAGTTTATCAGAAAGTAAACCAACTTCCTTATCAAACCCAAGTTCTTTCAAACGCAGGTTAGTCTTATCTATCGTGTGTACGTTATACCCCTGTCCTTTTCTATTGGAATAAGGGTCGTTTGACAGTTCATCAGAGGTGATAAAGTTTTCTAACGCTTTCTTTTCCGCGTCCGTAACTTCATTGAAAAGTGTAGGTTTAGTGGTAGAATCCCAAAGCCAACGCTCGTTGTCATTCACTCCTCTGAATAGATTGGTGTTACCGCTAAGACTTTTGAGTATACGAGTTTCAGCTGATGCAAGTTTACTATCGTATTCCTTACGTTCCTCAAACGGGTCAAACCCTCTTGTCTGCTGGAACGCAGCCACTTCTCTGACAATGTCATCAATCAATTCTGTATCCTGTTTGGCGTACTTCATAGCCTCACGCATCTGCTGGAGACTATCAAGGATGAACAACCCCTTAGTGATAGGAGAAGTTTCTACGGGCTGTCCACTTAACGCTTCTTTGTGGGTATCAAGAATAGTCTTAATGTTATTGTCGATAGAGAGTACGTTCATTAAGTTACGTAAGGACTGGAAGTCCTGTGCGTTTTCTTCATCATAGAAAGCGGCACGTCCACGTGAGGCAACACCCTTCTTGGTCTCATCACCAACAACGTTTACCGCCTGCTGTTCTCCTGACATTGTACCACGTTCAGTTTCTCTTACTTGGTCAAGGCTGCTTACTTTATACCCTCTCTTGGAATAGTCGGCATTAGCCTTAAACATATTCCTCTGTCTTGCCATCAGGAGCCTGCTGATAACACGTACAGTAGACTTATCAAGGGTACTAAGGTCGTACTTGCTGTCAATTTCTTTAATGAAATCTTTAGTAGAAGCAACACCGGACACCATATTGTTGTCGACTGTCTTTACAATAGCACCCAGTATACCGTGGCTCTTAGCCTTATTAACCTCTGCTTGTACAGATTTAATACTGTCATTAAACTCTTTAGCAGCTTTCTTCATTGCCACGCCGAACGCTTCTCCACCTGCGATAGGAGAGTCCCACAATTCTTTAAACTGCGCCGCGTATCTTTCGTTTACTTCCTTTGAAACGTTAGGGGAAACCTGTCCCATGATACGTTTCATCTTGGAAATGATATGACCATAGTGCGACTCGAACACGGGCAATACTTCCGCCATGTTATCAAGTGTCATGAGGGTATCTACCAGTTCTTTTTCCGGCAACTTGACGGCATCAGATAAATACTTTGGAGTAACCTCTGTATTGAACACACCGTCAACCAAGGTATTAGGAACAGCAGTACCTGTGGGTTTTGCAGCTTTTACTTCGCCCTGTTTAACGTAGTCGCTGCTAAGCTCCTTAATGCCGGAAGAGGCGGCAAGCCCATCAATAGCTGCTACAATCTTTGCCAGCTGTTCGTCAGGCAGTGCATCAGGGTCCACGGCTAAGATAGCCTTCAATGCGTTCTTGGTAGCATCAGGAATACCATCGTTACTGTTGATACTTTCCTGATTGTCTTTAATGTATTTCTGTTTCTCTTTGATGATATCCTTGGCGGATACTTCACCAGTCTTATACGGTGCCCGTTCTTCTACCTTACCCTTTTCATTAATGATAGTGTTCTGTCTATCGTTCTCAACCCTATGGCGAGCGTGACGGACAAAAGCCCCCACTAAAGAGTCGAGCGATACGCTGTACTCCTTACCGCCAACCTTTACAGTGTAAGCAGGATTATACCTACGTATACCGGCACGTACTGCATGATATACATAAGGAGCAACATCTTTGATAGATGTGTTTTCATTAAGGTTCTTAAATGCAGAACTAAACGAAGGACGAAGCATGCTGATAACCAGACGGTTCATGGCATCGTCTGCCACTTTGCTGTCCGTGCTTCTTGCTTCCTTAAGGAGCCTGTTGGTCTCCGCTCTTGTCATGATGTTTGCCGTACCGTAACGGTTAGCATAGTGGTATCCCACATCATCATTAGCAACATCAGCAACCGTAGCGCTATCTACGGAAGGAGCGTTCTCTTTTACCTGTCCTGCGACACCTTCATCTAAAAGCTTAGCCTCGTTCTGTTTGACTGCACGTTCGGACGGGAGTCCTTCATTAATTTTTTGAGGCGCAATTTCATTAACAGTTTTTTCAGGAGGAGATACAACTGAATTAAATTCATTTAATACCGCCTGCCTTTTCTGTAATTTTACCTCTTCGTTTTGAGTGTTGACATTCTGGCTTTCGGGACTTGTACTGGTTGTACCTTCATCCCTACTTTCTGTCCGCCCTGTTTCATTCCTCTCTTCTGCGGGGCGGGTGTTACGTTCGATTTGATTGTTTTGAGTGCCGACATTTAAAGTAGCCCTTTCTATAATTGGAGTAACATCCACATGGTATTTATCACCAAGAGCAGCAACGGTACTAAGTATCTGTTCCCTCATGGAGTTAGATGTATCGTCCGTCTGTCCTTGCAGTTCAATAAGAGCTTTGTTAAGTTCCCTGATTGCCATGTGGGCTTTTCTGGTTTTCTGTTCTATATTAACTTCCGGAGCCTGCTCGACAGTCTGTTCAACCTGCGGAGCTATCTCTTGCATAGGTATTGTTACAGGAGCTTCTTCTGCCACGGACGCTCTTGTATCCTGCGGTACATATTCACCAACGTTCTCTTCACTGGTAACAGGCATCTGGTTGATATCAGCTGTCGTGTTATCCACCTGCGGAAGTCCCACGTATGGATTAGCCTGATACACGTCTTCATTCACAGTAGGAATGTTTGCCATGTTGTCAGATAACATCTGTGTATCGACAGGTTCAGGAGCAATAACGTTTAGAGGTTGAGCGTCTTGAGTTGGCTGAGCGCCAGCGACAATGTCGCTCTGCGTATAAGGAGAAGCGTGCTGTGTATAAACTTCATAAGCACCAGCAGGAACACCCATAAAGAATGACGGGATAGCTGCTTCATTAAACGCCTGCTTCTCATCATCACCAAGAGTACCTGACATAGCTTTGCCGAAGAAGTCGAACGCCTGTCCTTTGTTATCTTGAATGTTATTCTGAATGTTCTGCTGCCAAGCTTCCTGAACACCTTCTTCAAGAGCATTGACACCACGGTCAAGAAGTTTCTTCCCTATAAGTCCTTTGTAAGATGTGGCGGCAATATCAGTAGCAACCTTGCCGCCATCGACAGCTACGGCACCTGCAAGCTGCTTACCGCCGGAGATTAACCCTCTAAGTGCAGAACCGCCTTTATACATGAACCTATCAACAACAGCGTCAGCTGCTGACGTCAAAGCAAGTTCTCCTACTTTCGCAGGGTCACTGACAGTAGAGTCCCATGCGTTAGCGTCTATGTTTCCGTCATATACCGCTCCGCCATTGTCTCTCTTTTTATTAGTATAAACCTCACCAAGGTTAGAAAGGAACTCTGTACCACCTGCAAGTGCGGTACTACCGATAGCAATACCCGTTAATGCAGCTGGTGCCGCTCCCATTGCTCCTGCTACTGCACCTGCTCCTAAACCAACAAGCGTAGTAGAAGAAGAACCTGCAAGCTGTCCGATACCACTTGCCAAACCGTGAGGGTTGGTGAAATAATCTATATCAAGTCCTGCTGGGATAGCCTGTCTATCAGCATACTCTGCCCCTCTTTGCTGTAAGTAGGCACCACCTGTTGACAGCAATCCGCTGCCTGTCATAGCCCCAATAGAAGAAAGGGCAGACCCAGCCATGGACTCTGCCCCACTGGTAAAGCTATCCCAAGCATTACCTAAGTATCCTTGATTGGGGTCTCTCTTAGACGGTACCCATCCCTGCCTAAGTGCTTCATTATAAGAATTGTCAGCACCATTCAAAAAGGCTGCGAATTGTGCACCATTGTCCGGCTTTAAGAAACCCATAGAACCCCCTTATTTTTTCAAAACTTTAGTACCATTCTGCCTCAAGTGAGTGAAGTAGTCAGATGGACTATACACGGTACCATTCGGGTCCGTCCAGAACCTGATACCATTCTCGTCATTGTAGTAGGCTTCTGCTGCCTGCTGTTCTCTGTTGGCAATATCAGTAGGGTCTGTACCTACTTCATTATAATCCTGCGCATGGTGATATAGCGTTGGCAATACGTTCTGTATGAAATATTCAGCGGTACTAATGTTACCAGCATCAGCATACAGTTGAGCCTGTTCGATAATATCCTTACGCAATCTCATAGCGGACTCTTGTGAAGCTTCTTTGTCTCCGCCGTATATATTCTCCCAATCTTGTTTATGGATTGAGTTAAACTTATCCACCAGCTTTTCTACTTCTTCCGGCGGGATTTCATAATACTGCATCTTATCTCCCATTGATTGTCTGCCGTTATTCCTGCCAGTTGTTATCCCTCTTACTCCGTACCCTTGTTTCAGAAGTTCCATCTGTCGTGCTTCCTGCCTCTGCCTTTCTTGATTAGCAAGGTCTCTATTCATCAGGGACATTACCTGATTGTTTCTTGCCTGCCAATAAGCGTTGTCACGACTAAGGTTAGCCTGTGCTACTGCTCCGGCGGAAGCAAGGTTAGGGTCACGTGGGTCAAACTTAACACCTGTTACAGCGGAACCTAACGCAGCATACATTGCCCTGTTGCTGCTGTTTGAAGAAGCTGCTATACCATTAGCAAGGTCAGACGCCTTATCCCAATTAACAGCCTTGTTAAACATCTGCGCTTTTTCTACCGCTGCATTTTGCTGCATCTTATCAATGTTATCAATGTAGTCTTTAGCTATCTTATAC
>CDYQ01009139.1_pt1 | contig 61107 bp, 57 predicted proteins | sample 557451 | NCBI WGS metagenome assembly CDYQ01 (sample SAMEA3182059, study PRJEB8094) | gut metagenome | biome: human; feature: gut; material: Stool; isolation source: human stools | place: Canada | collected 2012-11-26
GCATCCGCACCAAGCGCAAAGGCTGGCTTGCTCCGTCGGTTGAAAACCGAATCAACGCGCACTTGTCGCGCATAGAAGCGGTTCTTCGACTGCTTCCAGTCACGAAGATCACCGTGGAAACGGCGTCCTTCGACATGCTGCTGCTGAAGAATCCAGACATTGCAGGGAAAGAGTACCAAGAGGGCGAACAACTCGGCTTCTGGAACGTCCGCGAGTACGTTCTTTTTAGAGACGGGCACGTTTGTCAGCATTGTTACGGCAGATCGAAAGACCCGGTGCTCAATGTTCATCATCTGGAAAGCAGACGCACGGGCGGAGATTCGCCCGGCAACCTGATTACGCTTTGTGAGACGTGCCACGAAGCGCTTCATCGCGGCGAAATCGCGCTGAAGACAAAGCGCGGACACTCGTTCCGTGCGGAAGCCTTCATGGGAATGATGCGCTGGGAGGTTTTGAACCGCCTAAAGGCGTCGCATTCTGAGTTGGAAGTGAACAACACCTACGGCTACCGGACTAAGCACGCACGGATCGTGAACGGCATCGACAAGTCGCATTGTGCGGATGCTTTTTGCATTGCCGGCAACCTCGGCGCCGAAAGGCTATGCGAATTCTTCTTCCAGAAGCAGACGCGTCGGAACAATCGGCAGATTCACAAGCTCTCCATTCTCAAAGGCGGCATTCGAAAGCGCAATCAGGCTCCCTTTGAGATCAAAGGCTTCCGTCTTTTTGACAAGGTTGCCTGCAAGGGAGAAGAAAGCTTCATTTTCGGCCGTCGATCATCCGGGTACTTTGATGTTCGAAAGCTTGATGGAACCCGCATTTCAGCCGGCATCAGCTACAAGAAGCTGCGTCTGCTGGAAAAGAGACGAACCTATTTAACAGAAATTCGAAAAGAGGAGGCGCTTCCTCCCCTGCCTGAAGGCAGGGGTCTCCGCGCCTAAAAGTGATGATCAAACAGAGAACGCTTAAGAAGGTATTCTCCACCGTCGGTATCGGTTTGCACTCCGGCCGCAAAGTCCGTCTGACTCTGCGTCCGGCACCTCCCGATACCGGTTTGGTGTTTACTCGAACCGATTTGAAGCCGCCCGTTGCGATTAAGGCTGAGCCTGAACGCGTCAACGACACGCGCATGGCGACGACGTTGGATAAAGACGGAGCCCGTATTGCGACGATCGAGCACTTGATGAGTGCGCTGTCCGGTTTGGCGATCGACAACTGCTACATCGATGTCGATGCACCTGAGATCCCGATTATGGACGGCTCCGGCTCTACGTTTGTCTTTTTGATCAGAGCTGCCGGTATCCAGGAACAGGATGCTCCGCGAAAATTCGTCCGTGTGAAGAAAAACGTCTCCATCCACGTCGGCGACAAGTGGGCTTCCCTTGAACCTTATGACGGCTACAAACTGTCTTTTGCAATTGACTTCGGTCATCCGGCGATTGACGAAACAGCTCAGTTTGTTGAAGTTGACTTCAACAAGGAAAACTATATCGAAAGCGTTTCCCACGCCCGTACCTTCGGCTTTGTGAACGACTTAGAGATGCTCTGGGGCATGGACTTGGCACAAGGCGGAACATTAGACAACGCGATTGTGCTCGATGATTTCCACGTCTTAAATCCGGGCGGTCTGCGCTCTCAGGACGAGTTTGCAAAACATAAGCTCTTGGATGCCATGGGCGACTTGTACGTTTTAGGTCATCCGCTGGTGGCGCACTACCGTGCCTTCAAGTCCGGTCACGAAATCAACAACAAACTTCTGCGCACGCTGTTAGCGGATCCCGAAAACTGGGAGTTTGTTGAATACCAGGATGAACACAGTGCTCCGAAGGCCTTTACCGAAGCGGTAAAAGAACCTTCGAACTAAGAAACAAAAACTTCTTGTTTTTGCCCGCGCAAGCCGCGGGCTTTTTCTTACCTGCGGCCGGGACCTTGATGTTCTTGAAGGGTGGCGGCAAGTTTGGCCATTGCTTCCTTTAAGGGTGAGCTTTCCGGGAGACGGTCCGCTAATTCTTTAGCGCCCTCAACCGCACCGGGACCGCCGATTGCGGGGCCGCTTTCCGTGAAGAGAAAGGGCTGCGGATGCAGACCGCATCGATCAATGACAGGTTTGACTTTCATGGCGCCGAAGCCTTTCTCGGCAAGTGCTTTTTCGACCGAGGGCTGGAACATCGTGAAGCGGCGGACAAAAAGCGGATTGGGCAGTCCGATTTCCAAGAGGAGAACTTCTTTGATCAGATCGCGAGGATCTTCGTCCGGATCGATGTCGTATGGGTTTTCGTCTTTGATGCGAACCTGTTGGACAGTAAGCCTAAGACAGTCCGGCGTGACCGAGGCGCCCAATTTGTAGCTTTGGCATACGGGATCAATCACCGCGGCGAGGCGCTTCGCTAATTTCAGGAATCCGAAATGCTTAGCCAAAGTACCTCTTTGAAGAACTTTGGAGATCGGTTTTTGTGCAGATCGCGGGTACATTTCAGAGCCAAAATAAATAAGACATTGTGCCGTCTAACTTAGCAAAATGAAAAGCTTAATTCAATTCTTAGCATGATTGAATAAGTGAAAAAGCACACTTTCTATGCAACTTGTAAAAGGACGGGCAAAAACTGTTTAGTGTTGTAAAATCAGTGAGTTTCAAAATTGGCAAGGTGTAACTGCCAATGGGAGGCGTTGTGCCTCCGTTTTTATTAAGAGAAAGAATTAATGGCCAGTTTCCTGACAAAAATTTTTGGTAGCCGCAACGATCGACTGATTAAGCAATATCGCCGTAAAGTCGCTGCGATTAATAAACTTGAGCCCGAAATGAAGGCATTGAGCGACGAACAGCTCAAAGCTAAAACGGCTGAATTCCGTCAGCGTTTAGCCGACGGCGCTTCCTTGGACTCTCTCCTGCCGGAAGCATTCGCCGTCGTCCGTGAGGCAAGTTTCCGTGTTCTCGGAATGCGTCACTTTGACGTGCAGTTAATCGGCGGTATGGTCTTAAACGACGGCAAGATCGCTGAAATGCGTACCGGTGAAGGTAAAACTTTGACCGCAACATTAGCGGTTTACCTCAACGCATTGCCCGGTAAAGGTGCGCACGTCGTGACCGTGAACGATTACTTGGCAAGCCGTGACGCGGCATGGATGGGTAAGGTTTACAACTTCCTTGGAATGAGTGTCGGAACGATTCTTTCCAATCAGCCGAACGATCAGAAGCAGGCCGCTTACGCTGCCGATATTACCTACGGTACGAATAATGAATTCGGCTTTGACTACCTCCGCGACAATATGGAGTACGAGACCGGCGCACGCCGCCAGAGAGGTCTGTTCTTCGCGATCGTGGACGAAGTTGACTCCATTTTGATTGACGAGGCCAGAACCCCGCTGATTATTTCCGGCCCTGCCGAAGGCAGCACGGATATTTACGTTGCGATCGACAAGATCCCCGACATGCTGGTTCGCCAGAAACAGGAAAAGGGCGAAGGCGACTACTGGGTTGATGAAAAGCAGCACACCGTTCAGCTTTCTGAAGCCGGCCACGAGAAAGTCGAAAAAATCATGGTCGACATGGGTCTGCTGCCTGCCGGCCAAAGCCTTTATTCTCCGACGAACATCATGCTGCTTCACTATCTGAATGCAGCGCTCCGTGCTCATACGCTCTTTGTCAAAGACCAGCACTATGTCGTTCAGAACGGCGAAGTCATTATCGTTGACGAATTCACCGGTCGTTTGATGAAAGGACGCCGTTGGTCCGACGGTCTGCATCAGGCCGTTGAAGCCAAAGAAGGCGTTGAAATTCAGCAGGAAAACCAGACTTTCGCGTCTATTACCTTCCAGAACTACTTCCGTATGTATGAAAAGCTCTCCGGTATGACCGGTACGGCCGATACGGAAGCTTATGAATTCCAGGAAATTTACGGTCTGGAAACGGTTGTCATCCCGACACACCGCATGATGATTCGTGATGACCAGCAGGATAAGGTCTATCGCACTGCAAAAGAAAAATACAAAGCTATCGTTGATGACGTTAAAGAGTGCTACGGCCGCGGTCAGCCGGTTCTTGTCGGTACGACCTCGATCGAAAACTCCGAACTTATCAGCGACATGCTGACTAAAGCAGGCATTCCGCATAATGTGCTCAATGCTAAGCAGCATGAAAGAGAAGCTCAGATCGTTATGGAAGCCGGCCGTCCCGGCATGGTTACGATTGCCACCAACATGGCCGGCCGCGGTACCGACATCGTCTTAGGCGGCGGCATCAGCAAGGCTCTTGAACAGATCGACAACGATGAAACCCTTTCTGAAGAACAGAAGAAGGCTCAGAAAGAAGAAATCAAAGCGAAGTGGCAGGTTGACCACGACCGCGTTGTGGAACTCGGCGGCTTGAGAATTATCGGTTCCGAGCGTCACGAGTCCCGCCGTATCGACAACCAGCTGCGCGGACGTTCCGGCCGTCAGGGTGACCCAGGTTCTTCCCGCTTCTATCTGTCCATGGAAGATCCGCTGCTCAGAATCTTCGCTGGCGAAAAGATGCAGGCTTTGATGAACAAGCTGCGTCTGCCTGAAGGTGAAGCCATTGAAGCAGGTATTGTTTCCCGCTCCATTGAAACTGCTCAGCGTAAGGTCGAATCCCGCAACTTCGATATTCGTAAGCAACTGCTTGAATACGATGACGTGGCAAACGATCAGAGAAAAGAAATCTACGCTCTGCGTAACGAAATCCTGGAAAACAAAGATGTGTCCGGTCCTGTGAAGGAGCTTCGCGACGGATATTTCACCAGCCTGTTCCGCCACTATGTTCCGGCAGATACCGTCGAAGAACAGTGGGATCTTGAAGGCTTAGAAAAAGAACTGAAAGAACAGTGGAATCTGGATGTTCCGCTCAAGGCTACACTGGAAAAATCCGAAAGCTCCGACGACCAGGAACTTCTGGATATGCTGCTTGCAGCCACCAACAAGGTTTACGACGAAAAAGTCGCCTTGGTCGGTCACGAAGCTTTTGCACAGTTTGAACGCAACGTTCTGCTTCAGTTCCTGGATCAGCGCTGGAGAGAGCACCTCAGCCAGCTCGATATGCTCCGTCAGGGCATCTATCTCCGCGGCTATGCTCAGAAACAGCCGAAACAGGAATACAAGCGCGAAGCTTTTGAACTGTTTGCCAACTTGCTTGAAACTGTCGGTGCCGACGTCACCCGCGTTCTGATGAATGTTCAGATTCGTCAGCCGGAACCTGAAGAAGTCGCAGCGGCTCAGCAGGAAGCTCAGGCTCCCGCTCAGCAAGAAGCCCTTCCTCAGGAAGAAGATCCGTTTGCGCATGTCGGACGTAATGATCCCTGCCCCTGCGGCAGCGGCAAGAAATTCAAAGACTGCCACGGCAAACTTCGTTAATCTGAATTAATGGAAAGACGGCTCTCGGTGAAAACACCTTGAGCCGTTTTCTTTTGGCCGACATTCGTGCTCTAAAATCGAAAAATTAAATCAAAAAATTTTTGAGAAAAAAGGAAAAGCAATATGGCAATCAATCTCTTCCCGCCCGAACCGTCTGAGATTTACTCGGTTCCCGGAGTTGTCCTCGGCGTTGCGGCAGCCAATATCCGTAAACCCAACCGCAATGACGTTCTGGTGGTTGAGTTGGCATTAGGATCCCGCGTCGCAGGCGTGTTTACTTCTAATCGCTTCGCGGCAGCGCCTGTTCAGGTTTGCAGGACTCACTTAGCTGAAACGAATAACATCAGAGCATTAGTCGTCAACACCGGCATAGCAAACGCAGGTACCGGCGAACAAGGTCTCCAAGACGCTCAGGAAACCTGCAGAAAGGTTGCGGATATCTTCGACTGCTCTCCGATGCAGGTTCTGCCATTCTCGACCGGTGTCATCATGGAACCGCTCCCCATGAACCGTCTGCTTAAAGGCGTGGAAGAAGCCGCTAAGCATTTGTCGAGAACCAATTGGATCGCAGCGGCCGAAGCCATCATGACAACGGACACCGTTCCCAAATGCGTTTCCCAGCGTGTCATGCTGGATGACGAGGAAATCACGATCACCGGTATCAGCAAAGGTTCCGGCATGATCGAGCCGCACATGGCAACGATGCTGGGCTTCATTGCGACCGATGTTGCCATCGGTCAGGACCTAATCGACAAAGTCGTCAAGATGGTGGCCGATGCTTCTTATAACCGTATTACCGTCGACGGGGACACGTCCACGAACGACTCGTTCGTTTTGATTTCTACCGGATGCAGCAATGCTCGCCCGATCGAAAGTATGGACGACCCGCGCTTTGATGATTTGCTGGATTCTTTAATCGAAGTCGGACAAAAGCTTTCTCAAGCGATGGTCCGAGACGGAGAAGGCGCAACGAAGTTCATTACCATTACGGTGGAAGATGCGAAAAACGAAGCGGAAGCCCTCAAAGTTGCCTACGCCGTCGCTCATTCTCCGTTGGTTAAGACAGCCTTCTTTGCTTCCGACCCTAACCTTGGCCGAATTCTGGCCGCGGTCGGCAACTCAAAGATTCCGGATTTGGACGCAACGAAAGTTTCTCTTTGGCTGGACGACGTTTTAGTCGCCAAGAACGGCGGCCGTGCTCCTGAATATATGGAGGAGCAGGGCGTTGCTGTGATGAGCCAGGATGAAATTACCGTTCGTATCAGCCTCGGCCGTGGAGATGCCTGCGAAACTGTTTGGACCACAGACCTTTCTCACGATTACGTTTCGATCAACGCAGATTACAGAAGCTAAATACAGAGATGGCAGACGCAAAACTCGAACAAAAACTGGAACGTCTTCTCGATCGACTGGAAATTCTTCTTCCCAAGACCGAGGATGAAGTAGATTGGAGCGCAGCGGCTTTTCGGTGGCGCCGCAAACAATACTTGGGCATGTCCTACGGCGTCCTCGAGCCGATTCATCGAGTCGCACTCGTAGATCCGGATTCGATTAAGAATGCGGATCAGCAGAAAGCCGCGTTGCTCAGAAACACGGAGCAGTTTGTTCGAGGTTTGCCCGCAAATAATGTTCTTTTAACCGGTGCGCGAGGCACCGGAAAATCCTCTCTTATCCGTGCGTGTTTGAAGCAGTTTGCAGATCAAGGACTGCGTCTCATTGAAGTCGATAAAGAAGATTTAAAGGATCTGATCGACATTGCTCAGCGCATCGCCGATCGACCCGAAAAATTTATTGTTTTCTGCGATGATTTGTCTTTTGAATTCGGAGAAGGCGGATACAAAGCACTGAAAGCGATTTTGGACGGCTCCGTGGCTTCGACCGGAGACAATCTGCTGGTGTACGCAACATCCAATCGTCGTCACTTAATGCCGGAGAAAATGCAGGACAACCTTGCCAGCAGCATGGACGAAGACGGCGAACTCCATCCGGCTGAGACGATCGAAGAAAAGATGTCGTTATCCGAGCGTTTCGGTCTTTGGTTGAGCTTCTACCCGTTCTCTCAAAAAGAATATTTAGCGGTCGCCGAAGGCTGGACAAAACATTTCGGCGGAGAAATCTCCGACAGATGGCAAACCGAAGCATTGCAGTTTGCACTGCAGCGCGGTTCTCGTTCCGGCCGTGTGGCTTACCAGTTTGCACGCGACTGGGCAGGAAGAATGCATTTGGAGACTGAGCATGACAACTAAACCGACCGAAGTGGTTGTTGCCGTGGCTTTTGATAAAGACGGACGTTTTCTGATGACTTCGCGTCCCGAAGGAAAAGTCTATGCGGGCTACTGGGAATTTCCGGGCGGCAAAGTCGAAGCCGGAGAAACTCTTGAGGAAGCGCTTGTCCGTGAAATGAAAGAAGAACTCGGCGTTCAGGTAACTGATTGCCGAGGGGTTTATTCAACGCTGTTCACGTATCCTCATGCCACCGTGCATTTGCATTTCCTGCATTGCCGTTTGAATCCTGAAGAGCTGAAATGTCTCGAAGGACAGACATATCGATTCTGTACCTTAGAGGACTTACCGCATCCGATTTTGCCGGCGACGGAACCGGTACTAGCGCAGGTGACGGCGAGAAAGTAGTTCTACTTCTCTAGGCCAGCTTTATGTGCGGCGAGTTTGCCGGTGGCGAGTGCATCGGCAGAGATATCAAGATCGTCGTCGCCTTCCATCGGTTTATCTTTGATGGAATATTTCCCTTCTGCCCACGCGCCGAGATCGATTAAGCGGCAACGTTCGCAGCAGAAAGGACGATACGGGTTCTTGTCTGAGTATTCACATTCACGCCCGCAGGTCGGGCATTTAACTTTAATTGCCATTTTTACTACATATTGCATAAACCGAGGCGGAAAGGCATCACCTCGGGAATTTCCGCGATCGGACCGCTGCCGAAATTGGCGCCGGAGAAACGAACCGAAAGGAGATAACGGTTCGCGGAGATCTTCGGAATCATATTCAGTTTAGGATCCACAAACACTTGGAGCAGTGTAAACGTTTTGCCCTGAAGGTCTTTCTGGTAAGAGCCTTTGATCGCTTCCACGTCATTTAACTCAGCTGTGCCGCGCAGCAGATTCAAAATCAAATCGATGGCGTTGCTGTAGGGGAGCAGGGGCTTTATCCACTCATTGAGATAGTGCTTGCGTTCTTCAGCCGAAAGGTGAAGCCAATGGTGGTAAACAGGGACGTCGAATTCACAGGTTCCGGCAGGAATGCCTGAGCGCTGTCCGACTGTTTTAAGGAATTCGTTCTGGCTGGAGAGATGGGAGATTCTGACGCCCACGCAGCTTAATTCGGCTCTGCTGACTTGGAGTTTGTCCAAGGTTTCTTTTAAGGATTCCTGGTCAACGTTGTCATTATTTGCGAGAGGTTCCAAGCAGGACCGGAAGCGAGCAAGTTCGTGCAGGAGGTCATTTTTTTGATCTCCGCGGGTTGTGACCTCTTGAATTTCAAAGTACTTGATGATGGCTGCTCGGTGATCGTTCGCATTTTCCTGTTGAGCGAACCATGTCAGCTGTTTAAAAAGGTCAGCCAGTCTCAAAAAAGTACGCAGTTTTTCGTTGGAGGGAAACTCATATCGTAATAAGGTTTCGGTCATTCCAATCTCTCGCAGTCCTAGAATAATTTTATATTTTCCCCTTAACGGTCGGTAATGGAAATGATTACCGCCGAAGGCGTTCGGCTATCGAAAAATCTCTCAGAAATAACGCAAAAACATCAGGGGATTCTCCTATACGATTGTACACAATGGGAACGTTAAGACTAAGAAAATAAGCTGTTGTATCTCTCACTGCGAGACAATAAGTTATATGCGTCGGAATGGGAAGAAACTCAGTTTTCTTTGGTCAGTGCAAGGTACAACGAATGAAGTTTTAGTACTGAGGCCTTCAGCATCTCACAGGTACCGACATTTTCAATGACATCGTCCGCAGCATCCAGTCTTTGGGCGGTCGTCGCCTGAGTCGAAATAATCTTTTTTACGGCTTCCGGCGTTAGATGACTTCTTTGAACTACTCTCTCGATTCTTAGAGCTTCGGGCGCTTCGACGACAAGCAAGCGATCGATGGACGAACGCCAAAAGGGGCTTTCAATGAGAAGCGGGACACTTAAGATCGTGTACGGGGACTGTGAGGCGTCGAGTTGGCGCTGACACTCTTTGCGAATTAAAGGATGAAGGATATTTTCCAGAGCCGTTTTAGCCGCAGGGTCAGAAAACACCAACTCTCTAATGAATTTTCGATTCATGGAGCTGTCGGGAGAGGCTGCTTCAGGCCCGAAGTGTTTAACGATATCCGGCATTGCGCCGCCGTTTACCGCGGTTAATTGCCGCGAGACGACATCTGCATCCACAACTTCGATCCCTAATTCCTCAAATAAGTCAGAAACCGTTGTTTTGCCGGAACCAATCCCGCCTGTCAGACCGATCACTTTCATGGAGTGCCTATTGTTAAATTGAAAGCGGCTTCTTTACTCCTATAGAGAAGAAAGCGCCGATGTTCTAAATCAAGGAGCCCCTTATTTGGCTTGTAAGACCTGATCAATCCAGTCTTTTGTAAGCTGTTCGCGTAGCCGGCCTTTCTCAGACAACGGGACGCCAAGCATATGAATATTCTTTAAATCCAGCACAGGGTCGTCAACTTTGACGTCGGTACGGGTCGGAACGTACCTAATCTTATTTTTGATAAGGAATTCGGCCAGTTTAGGTGAAGTGGCCCAGTCTAAAAATTCTTTTGCCTCTTTCGGATGTTTAGCACCTTTTACAAGAGACACAACTTCGATGCCGAAGGTAACGCCTTCTTTCGGATAAGAAATCGTGACCGGATATCCGAGCTGGACGATATCCAGCGCATCAGGCAAGTAAACCATGGCAGCAGCCGCGAGACCGTCACCGACACGCAAAGCAGGCCAAGCACCGCTCTTGGTGTACATCTGAACGTTCTTGTGAAGTTTTTTCTGGAAGTCAATACTGCCTTCGCGCCCGAATACTCTTTCTAAAGAGAAGAGGCGTTCTGTCGCAGTTCCGGAGGTTCGAGCATCGGCCAGGATAAGGCCTTCTTTGTATTCAGGCTTTAGAAAATCCTGCCAGGAAGTCGGAGCCTTCAGGTTGTTCTTTTTAAGAAAGTTGTTATTCGTGATGAAGGCAAGCGGCATGATGCCGATTCCCGTCCAATAATTTTGTGGATCCTTAAATTCTGCCGGAATGAAATCAGAGCCTTTAGGTTTATAGGGTGCTGTCAGCCCTTCGTTCTTAGCAACTTCAAGATAATCTGCCGGACCTCCCAGAAGAACATCGACTTGGGGATTACTTTTCTCTGCCTGGAGGCGGGAGAGAACTTCGCCGGAAGAAAGTCTGAGGAAGTTGACTTTGATACCCGTTTCCTTGGTGAACTGTTCAAGGACCTGAGAGGCGTATTTCTCAGGCATGGAGGCGTAAACGTTCAGTTCTGCAGCAAGAACATTAAAAGAAAGGCCAAGAACGGCTAAGGATGCAGCAAATTTAGCGACAAGTTTCATCAGCATAGAACCCAAAGATATTTCAATTATTCTGCCATAACATATTTATTTCTCCGATTTATAACGGAGGAATTTTTCGATTCTCGGAAAAATTTAAAAATCGCCCATTTCGAGCGCATAATCTTTAAAGATGCCAAGAGAAGGAGGGGTTCTCGTGCCGTGGGTTGTTACGCTTACGATCTTAGTCGCCAGCGCGTTTCTGATGGATATGTCGTTCACGATGATTACGCCGTTTTTGCCGGTGTATTTATCATCGGAACTCGGAGCGAAGGCTTCGGAAGTCGACATGTGGTCAGGTGCGGTTTTTGCAGTGACTTTCTTTGTGAGCGGACTGCTCGGGCCCGTCTGGGGCGTCCTGGCGGATCGTAAAAGTCGCAAACTCATGGCTTTAAGAGCCTCAATCGGTCTGACGATTAGTTACGCATTGTGCGGCATTGTCCAAACTCCGATGCAATTGTTTGCCGCTCGGTTTTTCCAAGGTTTGTGTGCCGGTCTATATCCTGCTTTGTTGGCTTTGTTAGCCGCCTCAATTCCCGCCCGTAAAACAGGCCTCTCTATGGGATTGATGCAGGGAGGCATGACAGTCGGTGCAGTAGTCGGTCCTTTTGTAGGCGGCGTATTGGCAGATTACTTCGGAATGCGCGAATCTTTCTTCGTTGCTTCTGTTGCTCTAGGTCTTATTTCCCTACTGATCGGTTTTTGCATTAAAGAAAAACCAAGGACAGTTAAAGTCACTTCACGTAATTGGTTTGATTGGAGTGTTCTTCGACAGCCAGCGATTTTCAAAATGCTGATTGCCTGCGCAGTGATTCACGCGTCTTTATTCTCAGCTCAGCCAATCCTGCCGCTTTACATTGCTCAGCTTCAAGGAAGCATGGACAACATCATGATGCTTTCCGGGACGATATTTTCTGTCTGCGCGATTTCGATCATGATTGCTTCTCCGATTCTCGGAGCGGCTGGACAGAGGTTTGGCTTCTTAAAGGTACTTTCGTGCTCTTTGTTCTTCGCCGGTCTTTTAATCTCCGCTCAAGTCTTGGGACGAACTCCGTTTGAATTCGGTGTTTGGCGGTTCATCGCCGGATTTGCGATTGCCGGTCTAATTCCTTTGGTGAATTCGATCATCTCAACAGAATGCCCGCCTGATAAAAAGGGAGAAGTCTTCGGATTTAACTTCCTGACAGGGCATGCCGGCATGGCATTGGGACCGTTTGCGGCCGGAGCACTTTCAGGTTGGTTCGGCTATCAGGCAGTGATTGTTGCCTCAGGCCTGATCCTTTTTCCTCTTATTGTGTACTTGAACTATGGCAGAAAGAAGTAGGAAAGTTTGGAGGTGTTAGATGACAAAGCTAAGGAAGAAACTTACCGAAAAAACGCGGAAATTTGGCGCTGAAGTGCGTCGACGCCATTCAACAGGATTAACGCCGGAATCAGAAAAATACTACGAGCACGTCCCGGCTACCTTTCCTTCGGACTGGTACGACTATAACGGGCCAGGATGTGATGGACTTAAACTGAAGAAAGAGGCTCCGGAGCGTGCTCATAAAGAGTTGAGAAAATACAATATTTATTGTGATAGAAAGGCGAGAAAAGGGATTATCGTCGACTGATTTTTATGGATCATAGAAGAATGAAACGTTTAAAGAAAAGGCTCAACTGGGAGGACCTTAGTAAGCTTACGAATGAGGAGCTTTACGCTATTCACGCAAAGATATTTAAGTGCGATCCCATACTGCATGGCAGAGGTGCCTTCTACCCACAAAATGAAGCCGAAAGAAAAGCTGTAATCAACGCGATCATTAGCGGAGAACCTCTTGACGTTACAAAAGACGATCCTCCAGGCGTTACTTATTAGCAATCTGGCTTTCTACGAGGTGGACTTCTTTACGACACCCGTTTAATCAAGCCTAATTTCTAGACCAGAAGGCTGAAGAGTCCGAAAAAAAGAACGTTGGCTTCCAAAGTTGCTTAACTGAAAGGAATGCGGAAAATTTCGATTCCGCGGGCTGCGAAAAGTTCGAAAAAATGAAACCCGGACGTCCATTCGAACATCCGGGTGGAATTCTGTGGTCGAGTGAGAGCATTATAATACTCTAATAAATTCAAATAGTTATAGATGGATTATGAAAATATAATCCAAAAAGTCATCTATAAGTACTTGTATGCCTGATGGAATATGAGAGAAGGAACATTTCGCCATATATAGTTCAAAGCTGTTTTGCTAGAATGCAAAAACCAACTCTGGTGGGCATGACAGGGGCGGAATTGGAGAGTTCATGGTTACCTCTCTGATCGGAGTAGAAACCATGTAAAACGCCTCACCGATTCGCAGTCGGGAGGCGCTTAAAGGTAGTTGAAAACATGCCGAAATGTTCAACTGTCGCTAGTATAAGGCATTTGATTCGATTCATCATTAAATTGTTGGTCGGATTGGTTTTATTGCTGGTCTGCTAGGCGCGTAAGTAAAGAGCCCCAAAGCGCAAGCCGAGGGGCTCGCGTGTTTCTTATGTGCGATAATCTCCCACGAGGAAAGAAATGCTTCGGACATCTACTCACCTCATGAAGTTAGACTCTGGCTCGGTTGGTACCCGGGCCTTTGTCGTTTCTACACCCTTTCGGGGCCCTTACAGCTTGCGCTGCAATCCTTTTCTAATCCCCTAAATTAAGGGATCGACGCAGGTTTCAGGGCTGAGGCTTTCAATGCCTTTACATTCTTCTTTGTGGTAAGTGAATTCTAATCCAACTACCGCTCTAATCCGTTTTTCCTCTTCTTCATAGCTTGCATCCTCCGGATATGGTCCGCTTGTTTCTGATTGCTCCTTTGGGTTTCTCTTAATTCACGCAAAGTTCGCTGGCTCAAAGATTCAACAGGACCAAGCGTCTTGTAATAGTCCTTTAAACCTGCTGCTATTTTTAAATCTTCAGAGTTCCCGCTTTGTTCCAATTCGGCGACGGCTTTGCTAACAAGCTGAAGCAGTTTTTCTCGATTCTTTTTGATTTTTGTAATGCCGGGAGTGTCTTCGATGTTCCTTCCTTCTTTGAAGGCAGAGATGACGCTTTGTATTTGCTTATCTTTCGCTCTAAGGCGTTCTTTTTTTCGGGCAATAGCATGAGCTTTGGCTCTTTCCTGGCTCGAAGCAAATTTTCTTTCATTATGTATTTCAGAAATAGGGACTCCCTTGAGCACTTTTCCTCTTGACCAGCGACGAGTCGCAGTTGCTTCGATACCAAAGTCTTTAAGACAAGCGACAAAATGCTCCCTCATGGCGTCACGAGTTTGGTTATCAATATGCATTCGCTTACCATCCTTTCCGATGGTACTAACGATAATATGACAGTGAGGCTGGTTAGTTTTTTGGTCTGTAGAGGCTGTGTGAAATCCAAGTACAAATTCATAGCCGGATAGAGTGTCGTTTGCCCATTTTCTGCACGCGTTTTTGAATTTATCTTCCGGCGTACCCGCAGGCATTGAAAGAATAAGCCTTCTAGCATGGCTTAGAGAGCCGCCCTGATCAGGAATCGTTTGGCTTAATTTCCACTTGTAAAGCTCACTGTCGTAGTCTGCTCTCCCAGTCAGGAGGCTTTTATCAGCTTTCTCTAACGTGATATTTCCGTTTCTCGCAATGTAGGATACGGCCCGTCTTAAATGCTCATAATTTTTTATGGTTCCGCTTCCAAAATGAACAAAAGCTTCCGGAAGGCGTTTCGCTATTCCCCGGGCTTTATCTTTAGAAGAAAGAACCCTTAGAAAAGATGCAGAAGTTCTCTCTCCGCGTTCGATATGGAGAGTACGAGGGCGCCTTTTAACTGTTGGGAATAATTCTTTAAGAGCTGAACTCATGAATTATTCCTTTTTAAATAGTGAAGCAATTTCTTGACGAATAAACTTTTTTTGAATTTCCAAAAATTGTTCCAGCAGAACTTCTTTGTTCTCAACTTGCTTTAGGACTCTTTCGAATCTGGCCGTCAGAGCCGGATTTTTGATTAGAGGAGGAACTACGGTTAGAAGTTGCTGACCTAAAGCTGTTGCATGAATTTGTTTGCCCTTAGTTTCCAGGTATCCCTTTCGCTTGAGCTCGGTAATGATGGCTGCACGTGTTGCCGGCGTGCCGATACCGTCTCCGTCTTTTAATAATTTTTTGTCTTTGGGGTCTTCCACTGCATTATGAATATTCTCCATTGCAGCAATCAGAGTTCCCTCTGTAAAGGCCGGAGGAGCTTTCGTTTTTTCTTGCTGAAGTTTTACATCTTTAAGACTGAGCTGTTGTCCTTCTTGAAGCAGAGGAATTTCTTCTTCCTTTTCATTTTTTTCTTGTGCTATTACGGCTTTCCATCCCGGACTGATAGTTGTTGTTCCTTTAGCGCTGAAAGTTTCGTTTTCAACGGCTAGAGACACATTGGTCGAATAGAACTTGTATGGAGGATAGAACTGGCAGATATACCGGAGGCATAGCAGCTCATAGATTTTTTGTTCTTTGTCTGAGAGCTTTTCAAGGCTTCCGGCTTGGCCGGTCGGAATAATTCCGTGGTGTGCAGATATTTTTTTATCATTCCAAACAGAAGATTTAATCTGAAGGTTGCATTGCCTAATTAACGGAAGAAACTTGGGAAGTGTTTTAGCAATTGCGGTTAAAACGGTTTTAGATTCTTCCCATTGAGACTCCGGTAAATACTGGCAATCCGAACGAGGATAACTCGCTAACTTATGAGTTTCATATAACGATTGGCAGGTATCTAGGGTTTCTTGGGCAGAAAAACCATATTTGTTGCTGGCCTCGAGCTGAATGTCTGCTAAAGAAAAAACTTTTGGCTGAACTTTCTGTTTGATTTCTTTGGAGAAAGATAGAACCTTTGCTGTTTTTTGATTCTGGAAGCGGCTGATGAGAGTCTTTGCGACCGTTCCGTCGATCAGTCTCCTTTCTTCGTCTAACCCAATTTGTCCGTTTTTTGGTATCCACGAGGCAGAAAAAACAGTGCTGCCGTTTGAGACTGTGCATTTGATGGTAAAAAATGGAATGGGCTTAAAGTTTCTAATATCTTGGTCTCGTTTTGCTACCAGCGATAAAGTAGGGGTCTGTACTCTTCCAACAGCGATCAGAGTTCTTTCTCCGGACAATGCTTTTTTAAGCGTCAACGCTCTTGTTAAGTTCATTCCAAGAAGCCAATCCGCCCTGCTTCTGCCCAAGGCAGCAAGTTTCATGCCTTCATATTTGCTGTTCGGTTCAATTTTAGTAAGGCTCTTTCGGATGGAAGCTGAATCCTGCGCAGATACTAAAAAGCGATGGACAGTCTTTTTATATTTGAAATGCTCTAGGATTTCGTCTACCAAAAGCTGACCTTCCCTGTCCGGGTCTCCCGCATTGACTACGATATCGGCTTTTGTCAAAAGGTCTTTGATGACTTTGAGTTGAGCCTTTACGCCTTTATCCTTTTTCGGCTGAAGAATCCATTTTTGGGGAAAGATCGGGAGATCTTGAACACGCCAAATCTTATTTCCTTTTTTTCCCACAGGAATGTCTTCAGGAAGGTACGCATCCGGTTCTGCTTGTTCCAACAGATGTCCGAAGCACCATGTTACGTAAATGTTGTTTTTGCAAAGCACCGCACCATTGAGTTTTTTTACAGTCCCCAATTCGTTGATGATCGCTTTGGCAACAGACGGTTTTTCAGCAATGAATACTTTTATTGTCATTTTTATGGATCAAAGAAGGGAGCGCCGCATGGCGCTCCGGAGATGAGGTTAACGATCAAGCTCAGGGGTCTGGGATTTTCCAGCCTTCTTTTCTGGGGCTCTAAATTGTATGGATTCGATTCCCAGTTGATTTAGGCATAAGGCGATGCTTTTTGCCTTGATCACTTTGTTCTCATACTGCTTTCCGTCTTTTTCAAAATTTTCAGTTGTTAAGGAACCTCGAACATCCAGGCGCATTGATTTTTGAAGCAGTTTTGCCATATTTTCTGCTGTTGCACCGAAATACTGAAGCTTGTAGAAATCAGGTTCTTTTCGTTCAAAAGAACCGTCCGGCTTCTTTTCAAAGTTTGGATGATAGGTTAAGACTTCCAGAACTTTCGTTTCTTTTCCGGCATGAGGGCCTTTAGTAGGAAAAATACTGGTGCACTTGGGTTCGCCCAATACAACCAGAGATTCAGAAAAATCTTGATATTTGCTTGTCATAAGTTAACTCCTTATTTGAGGGTGGAAAAATGCCGCTTGAATTCGCCGGAAGTTGTCTGCGTTTTCTTACGACGGTATAAATTTCGAATGTCCTTTAACGGGGAAGTCTGTTTCTTTTTAGGAGAGGCAGAAGGCGCGGAAGCGGGCGGTTTATCAGTCGGAGTCTCGAAAATTGCCTCCAAAGTTTCATCTTCCTTTTCCGGCCCTTCGGTTTTTTTATCGAGGCTCGAGGAAGGTTCCTCATTTACTGGGGCCGGATCAAAAGAGGGCTGCTGCAACGAAATATCTTCCGACTCTTGCTCAGGCTCTTTTTCTTGTTCTTCAGTAGGTATATCTACCCCGTCAAACAAATCGCTGATTGTCTTGTCCAGATCTTCAGAAGTTTCAACATTGTCTGTGTTACCGTTTATTTTTTCCGGCGGCTGATTCTTAGATAGGTCTAACTTAGGAGCGTGTTGGATAGCAGAAAGATTGAACCGATTCGCAGCAATTTTGGTAAAAGAAGCTTCAACATAGTTTTGGATTTGCTCATTACTCCAATCTGAATCCGGCGTTTCGGCAAGTTCTTTTGGAATTTCCGGAAGCTCGTTGACTCCGGCAATTTTTCTTGAGTCTTCTTCTGTCAGCTCTGTGGCTAATACCTGGTTCACTCTTTCGTCTAATGATGCAGTGAAGGTTTCAACGTCCTGCACAGGTACAAAAGGAGTTTCCCAGCGTTGTCTGCACTCAAAGTTCGGGTCTTCGTAATAGCGGATTTTTTGACAAAGAATAGGTTTTGCCGAGCCTTTATTGAGTACAACGATTTCTTTTTTTTCTCCGATTCCTTTAATTTCCTGAGGGAGCAGAAGAGAGCGTCTTTGATCTGATTCACTGGTTGATGTTGAACCTTTTCCTTTAGAGGTTGATTTGGACTTAACCGTTTGTGTACCCAGCATTTCACTGTACTCGTTTGCTAAAGATTGTTGAGTAGGATTGGGGGCATACATGATGAGTAGAGAATGATTGGCCCTAATCGTTTCAGCATCGTCTTTGCCGTAGGCGCTTGCCAACTGAGTCATGCTTTGAATAATCGTCAGCAGACGCATGTTGTAACCGGCCATATACGCGATTGCCTGACTGATCATCGGGACTCTGCCGATTGAAGTCATCTCATCTAACAGAACCAAACATTGATACTGGAGGCTTTTGTCTTGTTCCGGAAGTTTCTTAGTATTCAAATTAAGCAGCTGATCAAAAAATAAATTGACCAGCACCCGAGCCTCTTTAAGCTTGTTTGGCTCGATCTTGAGGTAAATGCTCATTTTCTTTCGACGAACGTCTCTCAGATCGAAATCGTTAGCACTCGTGGCAAGATCAACCCGAGCATTGGCAAAACCGAGAAGAGGTGTCCCGAACGTGCTGACAATGCCTGACAGAGTATTTTCTGAATTACTGAAAACTCTGTTTAATGCTTCAATACAACGGTTGGAATAGGGATGGCCGGCGTCTTGTGCATCCTTAAGTTTTTTTGTTAATGAGTCCTTTAATCCTGCTGCTGATGACTCCCTGAGAATTTGTCCCAAAGTTTTAGGAATGCCCGGCGTTTCTAATACGTAAAGACATAATCCGCGGAACAAATCTTTAGCATTTTCGCTCCAGAATTTATCTCCGTTTGACTCAGAGTTATAAAGCGCCGTGGCAATGGCGTCGATATCTCCGACGCGATCAACTTCGTTGGAACTAATGTATTCCAATGGGTTGTACCGATGAGTTTTTCCTTCAGGATCGAAAGGAGCAAAAAGGTAAACTTCCTGACCGTGAGCCGCTCGGTATCCGGATGTAATATCGAAGTTCTCTCCCTTAATGTCCAAAATAACAAGACTGTCGCTGTAATTAAGGCAATTCGGAATGACAACGCCGACACCTTTACCGGACCGTGTCGGGGCGGCTAAAAGAACAAACTCTGTTCCGCCGTAATTAAGGTATCTTCCGTTATGTTTGCCAACCAAGATGGTTTTATCCAATCCGTCCGGCGGATTGATAAGCCCGTATTTTTGAACCTCCGTGTTGCTGGCAAAAGCCGCATCCCCATGTAAACTTCTTTTTCCGGCTTTAATTTTGATAGCGATTGCAACGGCTGCGGTAATCAGCCAAGGAGCAAGCAGACAGCCGAGGATAGCCGCCTTGATGAAACTCCTATTGCTGTCCCGATACATCATCCAGTATTGAAATATTGTCCAAGGACGGCATATTTCAAGGGGGAGGCGAAAAATCTTGAGGAATAAAAATCCTGAAATCTCAAAGAACAAAACAGCTAAGAGAAGGCAGCCGATGATTCCGACGGCAACCTTGATAATTTTTTTATTTCTAGGCTGACTCATTTGGCGGTTCCTTATGATTTGAGCCTGGCCGGCTTAAACCAAATATCCGTGATATGGCGTCCGATGCCTTTTTTATCGTTATGGATGTGGACAACCACATCTATGACGTCATGGAGGTAACGATTGATTTGTTCTGTTGTCATCGTTTTAGCGTCTTCAGCTTGCTGTACTTTCAGAGCAAGGTACTTGAAGACATCCTCACAGCTGCCCGCATGACAACTGGTGATCGAGCCGCCGTGTCCGGAAAGACAGATATTTAAAAAATCAAATGTTTCGGGCCCTCGAAGTTCCGCTAATAGAATTCGATCCGGCTTCATTCGCAGACATGAACGCATCAGAGAGGCAGCCGTTACGTTTGAATTACGTTTTGCTTCGCTGGGGTAAAACAGGCATACCTTGTTGTCATGATAGGGGAGGCCATGGACCAATTCCGGAACGTCCTCGATCGTGACGATCCTTTCGTCTCTGGGAATGTCCTGCATCAACGCCTTCATGAAGGTTGTTTTTCCGCTCCCGGTTTCTCCGGCTATCACGATGTTCTTTCCGTACCGGACAGCCTTTCTCAAGAATTCAACTCTTTTTTTCGCTCCTTCTTCGTATTCCTGAAGGTGTTCGTAAATTTCTAGTAGTTCTTCATCTTTCGGATTTTGTTCTTCAGCTTTTCTCATATGATTGAAAAAACCTGATCGATAAAAATCATCAACGGAAATAATTTTTAAAGAAGGTTTTCTGATCGTGAGACTGACCAGTTCGGGAGAGCAAGCAGGAGGTTGTATAAATTGAGCTCGTTCGCCGTCGGGCAGTGTGACGGAAACAATAGGTTCCGTCTTGGAGAAGTTGACGTTGTCACCGGAGTATTTGGCTGCGGTGATTCCAAGCTCTATCAGCGCGTCATAAGTTAGGCTCGGAACCGAGACTTGATTCCAAACTCCTTCTCTTTCATAGTAAAGTTGGCCCGGTCGATTAACAGCAATTTCAGTGACGCCTTCCATCTGTAAGAATTGATTGAAAGGTTTTAATTTTTGACGGATGGAAATATCTCTATCGATACTCATGATTTAATTTCTCCTTGAACGGTTTAACGTTCGAGTCCTTTGGTTTTGTTTTGTTCCGGGATTTTTTGTTCGGTTTGGGTGCGGCTGGCTGGGGTTTGGCGTTTAAAAAACTCCGAGTTGACCATCAGTATTTTTCCCTGCCGTTCACTCTCAAGCATTCTTTCTTCCACAGCCTGAAGCACTTTTTCTAAAAGCTTGGGGTTTTGCATCGCCGGGTCAGCTTTCGGCAGCTCTTTTCGCATTAAGTCCAAGGTGTCTCGATGCTGCTTGTTAAGCGAAAAAAGGATTTTTTCGTTTTTTGTCTGAGAAGCGGTTAATTCTTTTTGTTCTGCTAAGGCCTTAATGTTTGCCTTGGCGATAGTCACAAAGTCGTCAGTGGTAAGAGTTTTACTATCTTTAAAGCCATGCTCTACAAGCCAGACGCTTACAGTCGAGCGCATCTGTTTGTACCAGCGCTGAAGCTTGGGCAGCGCGTTTCTTTGTTTAGAACATTCTTCAACAAGGTACGCCGCAGTCTCTTCCGCATAATTGGGATGATCTTTTGTAATCCCGGAGTCTTTTAAGCGGATTTCGGCTGCCATACAGACCGGATCTCGCTGTCTGAAGCCTTCCTCTAATAGACGCGGAGCCTCTTTTACTAAAGGGATAACTTTTTCTTTCAGCTCGGAGTCGTAAGCCATATGAACTCCAACTTCGTGAAGAAGCACTGAAGAGGCTGCATCCGGCAAAAGGTTATCGGCAATGAGAAATGAGGTTTTAAGCTCAGAGGAATAAAAGCCCTGAACTCCTTTAATATCTTCCGATTTGTACCGATTTTTAGCTCTTTGAATGTCCGCGAAAATTTTGGCGGTATAATCAACCGAAGTGTAGGTTGCCTCGTGCGCTGTTGCCGGCTGGTGTTCGGTTTGGTTTCCACCAGTGTCTTGGATTGAAGAGGGTAGATGGACCGAATCTCTATTGAAGGGAAACTCAAGCGCGCCCTTTAAACCTCTTAATTTCTTTCCCCAAATATTTTCCGGATTCTTAACTGGCTTTTGTGTTAAGACGACAAATTTATTGCCGTCAAAATACGTACACACGGCCAAGCCCAATTTTCTCGAGTAGAAATGGTAAGAGTCATTCTTGCCTTGACCTTCTTTGTAAATTTCGTTAGCTGAAGCTAAGATTTGCAGAACAGTTTTTAGACTTGCTTCTGTTTTATTTTCTTCCTGTGGAAACAAATTTCGCTTCGGATCTTCAATCACAGAGCCCGTAAGATGTTTAGCTCCTTTCCCGGAATGGATAAAAGGTCTATGGTGTCCAGGAAGGACAACAATTTCTCCGGAAGGAATTTCACCCGTGACAGCTGGATGGAAAACAGCAATGCAGCCGGTTGTATTGCCTTCATGAGCTAACTCGTCGGGGACAATAAATCCGGTCTTTGTGTTTTTCTGAGAATTTTTAAGTTCTTGCGGCAGAGGTGACAGAAGAACATCATTGATACCTGAAACAATTTTGAGACGACCATTGTCAATTAAGGCGTTGATGGTAGTTTTGCCGAATTTTTTCTCCAAGGCTTCTCTAATCTCAGAAATCTTGGCACCGCTTTTACCCTCTCTGGTTTTCGAGAAAAGAGCAACTCCTTTTTCAGTTTCTTTGCTTTTAATCTCTTCAAAGAGGGCTTTAAATTTCTCGGAAACCCTTTGGACGTCCACGCCGTCCAAATAAGGGTAGTAGGATTCTTTATCTAACGTCTTCTCGACAAATGCTCCGTTTGTTAAGAAGTCATTGGTAATGCCTAACTTTTGACTGCGCACCTCTACGAAAGCCTCAAAGCTTCTGGCTGCTTCTTCTGTTTTACTATGCCAGTACGCTTTTTTCTTCAGCATTCGTCGGTGCATTGCGGTTGAACGAATGGTGTCAATCGTTTCTGCCCATGCGTGGTGCAGCTCCGGCCGGATCTTATCTGCTGCGCCTCGTTCCGTCTGAAGGAGATCTTCCTGGGTGAGAGTTACCTTGTAGACAAGTTCTCTGCCTCTATCCGGGATGTCAAGATTAATATCGGCCTGATCCAGTTCTCCGGCAACAACCCTTCGCGCTAATTCAGCAGCTTTCGGATTGGTCTTGAGTTCGTATTCCACCCGGGAGGCAGAACCCATCCATAGCGAATAAATCTTTTTACCGCCCTCATTGATTCGTTCCTGAGCCTGCGGAGTTAATTTAAAAATTACCTCTGAATCAACCTGTTCACTGAGCATCCTGACATCGAGCTTTTCCCGGTAATTCGTTCTCATCAGATAGTGGTCGAGCGCATGAAACCACTCGTGAGCCAGACAAGAGTAGCCTTTGGTTTTGGTGAGATTGATTAGGCGATTAACCGGTTCGTAATGCGCAGATGCGCTGCCGTGTCCTCTGGAACCGAAGCACAATCCCAATTCGCCGTCTAGGGCAACGGCCTTTGGAGGAATGCCCAATATCTGCGAGAGATCCATGAGGGAGTCATAAGCATTGTTGAGCATCCATTGCCGTTCCCTGCCGTTTTTTCCTTGTTTGACCCAGTTTCCGAACTCCACACCTCTGAAGCCGAAGGTACTCATAAACATTTCCGGCGTGGCGTCTTTTCCTTTTCGGTAGTCCGGGCCTACACGATCTCGAATCGGAGAACCGCTTCTCCAATCTTTTTCCGTTTTGGAAAATTCCGCCCGGAATTCTCGGTACTTATTTTCCAGTTCCGTTCTGTGGGTATTCACATAGTTCCAAAATGCTTCATCAGATTCAAAAGCAATCTTGTCTGTGAGCTGGAACTCGATTGTTCCGGATTTTCCATATACTTCATAAGTATGGCTGTTACGAACTCCGCGGCCGTACAGTTTTATGGATAGGGCAGGCTTGGGCTTGGACTCTTGTTCTTTTTCGGGTTGACTTGCAGTCTCAAGCAGTTTTCCGAAGGTTGTTTTGAGCTGCTTTTCAATATTAGCTTCGAACTCTTTTTCGCTGTTTCCGACGGCTACCGCATAATAGGGAAAAAGCTTCCCGTCAGAGTTTTTTAAACATAATTGCTTGTTGTCCCGGCTTCCCGGAAGAATACATTGATATTGATAGGATTCAATGTCGGTATCGTCAGATAATCTAAAGTCATTCCAGCGACAAATATCTTGTGCGTCGCCGATACTATAGGCTCCGATGAAGGGCCAGTACTTCGTAGAAATATGCGCGAGAACCTTATACTTATTCCCCACTTCGTAAAAGTGGTCAAAGGCATCGGTCGGGGCTTCAGCAGCCAGTTCTCCGTTTATAACTTGACGATGCAAGGCGATTGCTGCGGAGGCCGTGTGCAGATAGCGTCTGAATTTATAGGTATCTTTAGCCGGCCGTCTGCCTCTTAATGTTGATCTTACGAGCCACAGACAAGCAGCCGCTTCGGGGTTGTCTTTATGCAGCTCGAGGATGGAACTTTTAGGCCATATCTTATCCAGCGGTTCTGAAGAGAGACGTTTTTCAAGTTCTTCCGGGGATCCCTGGATGAATTTATAAGGTTCAGTGCTCCTGTTGAGTGATCTTCCCTTGCGGGTGTTATGAAGGTCTTCCCCGAAATCTTGAAGCTTGCGGCTGCCGTCCCTGTTTAATTGGTAATTCAAAATATCAGTGTCTTTGATCGCAGTTGAGACAGCCGGCTTTTTATCGGCCTTAGGTTTTTCGTGTTCCGGAGGCGCAAAAAAATCAAATTCCAGTTGTTCAGCGAGTAATGAGGCCATAATTAACTCTCGTTTTGCTTATAGGTTTTTTAGCGCTCTCTTTCTTTATCAGGAGCTTTGCTTTTAATTTCTATGACCTTTCTTGCTTTTGCGTTTTTGTCATAGATTTCCACGGACAACTGTTGTCCGGCATCTTGAGCCTCTTTAAAAACAGAGGCCATCTTGTCTCGAAAAGCTTGCTGAAGACGTGGTCTGTTTTTAAATTGAGGGGCGCGCAGAAATCCGGCAGTTACGACTTTGCAGGCTTTTTTGTTTGCCTCTGTCAGTTTTGCAAAATCCGGTCCTTCTTTATCAAGTTGTTTGAGCCTTGTAAAATCTTTTTTTCCTTTGTTGAAAATAGCTTCAACAACTTTCTCCTTAGGCTTGGCGGAAATTGAGAGCTTCCCTTCTCGGTCCCAAGGTCTGTTTAATTTTTCATTGGAAAGATAGGCGGAAAATTCGGGCTGATGCAGGCTTAGTACCGGATCGTGCTGAATCCCGCTAAGAAGGCTTTGCCACTGTTTGGTGTAATAGAGGCTTTCTGCCGGCTCAATGTTGCGGAAATCTGCTTCATAGCTGATTTCTTCTCCGTTTTTTCCAACGCGCTCCAGGCATTGTTGAAGTTTGAGTTCACAAACCTGAGCTTCAATTTCGCTTCTGAACGGTTCAAGAAGCGTTTTTGTTGCCGAGATGATCTGTCTTGATTTATCTGCGATAAAGTTTTCAATCTCTGAATTATCGGATGTGGGCTCAAAACTTAAAGCTGCTCCGGGAAGCTTCTCCTGAGGTTCGAAAATAAGCTGAGGGTTAAGTGTGACTTCTTTAGTTTCAAGAACTTTGTCCTTTTGAAAACTTCGGATTTCACCGTTGAGAGTACTAATCACCGTACCCTTGGATGATGCATACAAATCCAATGTGGCAGGAAAAAGTTTGAGCTCCAGCTTATGGGTGTTCTGAGCTTCTAATTCGATAGCAAGTTCGTCGTGTTCTGAAAAAGTCATTTTGTTGTCTCCGGGAGGGGTTTCAAACTGTATACAGAGGAGAAATCAACATCGCGCGCGACAAGAATGCCGATGCGCTCCCCTTGATTTTTGGTTAGAGTGGGCGGAATGTTGCCGCTTTGACGCATAGCCTCTTCAATGATTCTTTCCATCCCGTCTTGGCTGTTTTGGTAGTAATTCACGCCGCCGTTGTTTTCGGTGTTTTTGCTCATGCCGAAATCGAAGCCGTCTTGAATCAGAGTGAAAAGTAAAGCATTGCCGAACCTTCTCCACCAGTGGAAATCAATTTCCCCGGACAGTCCCGCTCCGCCGAGCGCATCCGTGGACGGTGAATTCAAATTGATTCGAACCCCGTTGGGTGTTTGAATTTGCGTCCAAAGAACAAAGATCCTGTTTAGGCCGTTTTCTACCGCTCCTTTGTACTCACCCACGGCCTTCGAGCCTCTTTCTAAAAGTAGCGTTTTGCCGTTTGCTGAATAAATATTCCTGGGAATGACGCAGCTCGTCATTCCGGGAACGGTTGTATCCACTTTGGTCTCCAAGATGCATTCAATAAACGTTCCTTTAGAAAGCAGAAGGTTTCGATTGGGCATCATTGAGGCTCTGACCGAGGCCGTTTCAATCGGAGTGAGCAAGTTGTCAAATTTTTCTGAAGACCGGGGAGCCTCCGAGGCTCTGAAAACAGGCTCGGTGCTATTTTCAGGAGCGGCTTGGATCGTGTTTGCCTCTCCCATCATCGGGGCGCTGTTTCTTCTTTCGGTTAACGTGGGCTCTTTGGGTTTTTCTCTATCATTTTCAGCGACTGCGGGCAGGGGTGCGGAGTAGGTCGGAAGCGCGGGCTCGTAAGCAACCGGAGGAATTGCCGGAGTGATTGGCGAGATTGCCGGTTCAGGGGCACTTTGATTTTTAATTTCTTCTTTTTTGACAGCTGCCTGATGATCAAGAACAAGGGTTTTGTTGCTTGTGTAAATGTTCCCGGTTTCTTTTGCTTTTGAGGTTTCAGTCTTCTGCTCTTTAACGTCTTGGTTCTGATATAAGTTGTAGCCTACTAAAACGCACAGAGCCAGCATTGCAGCCGCAACAAGCGGTTTGCCCGGAGTTTTACTTTTTCTTCCCTCGACATGGGGAATACCTTGTTTAGTATCTTGAGCAACGGAAGTAATGGTGTCTTTATTGGTTTGCATTATTTACTCCTTATGCTTGATTTGTCTGTATAAGCCCTTGACAGAGACGGCGCGTTTATCCGAGGCTCCGCCTCCCTGATAGTTTTCGTTGTAAATGCCGACAACGGCTTTGCCCGCTCTTAATCTCACTTCTTCGTAAACGCCGTGCAGAACAAGCCAGCCGTCCTCCACATGGGAGTTCAGCAAGGTTTCCTCGCCGTCCTGTACGCGGTAAGCTGCCGGGAAATCCGTTTGTTCCTTAAACTTCAGGTACGTAAAACGATTGTCATCAAATGCTTTAATTGGTGCGATGGTCTTGGAAGCAGCGGCAGATCCGAAGTTCATTGTGTATTGATAGTTGGATTTTTTGTTTTCCGGATCTTTTTCTTCCGAGTGCAATGCACTATCCGAAAGCAGGCTCTTGACTTGATTTTTTTCGGCTTCTTTCTTGGCCGCTTCAATTTCATCCAGCGGATATCTGAACGTTAAACGATAGGTGGCCTTTGCCCTGGAACCGAGCCGAATGTCAAAGAGATAGCTTCTGCGATTGGTGACAACCACAAGATTGGTTCTTCCATCCGTTGCTTTCGGTTTCAAAAAGAAGTAGTTCCCTCTGCTTAGAAATTCCCAGGCAGTAGAAAAGCCGCTTCCATAACTTTGAACCTGTTCAGAAGGGGAAAAGACAATAGTGGTAATAATTCCGCTGGCAGCAGTGACAGGATAGACCTCATCGGCTCGGAAATCGGTATAGAGAACTCTTTGGTCTTCTTTGGCAGCCTGCGGTTTATCCAAAGCAAACGCATTGGATAAACAGAGAACGGAGAAGAACGTTCCGATAATCAAAGTTTTCTTCATTTTGCGGCTCCTACTGTGAGATCGGGGTCCATTCGGTAGGAAGTCACTTTGAATCCGAAAGGATTGATGAGTCTGCTCGGCTCGTCAGCTTTGAAATTCGGGATGTATTCATAGGCAATCGTTGCTGTCCAGTTCTGGGAGGAGTCAACCGCATTGGTCTGTGTATCCACTAGCTTTTTGCCGAATCGAACAGTAGCAATGCCATTGCCGTTTGGTACAACGGTATGGACTTCAACGACAATTTTCTTGCTGTCGCCGAGCAGTCTGTCCAGAGAGTTCTTATCAGTGGAAAATTGAGCTGCGTACGGGTCAAATACGTTGGGAAGCGACAGCTCTCTGGTTTTAAGATAATCGTGCTCGAGCGTGCGGTAGTCATAGCTTTCCCGGCTGAGAACGTATTGGTTAAGCCAGTATTTGTCCATCATTTCAGAAAAAGGAATATCTTTTTCGTTAGCTATCGCTAAGACGGCAGCTTCTCCGGTGTTTTGATTGACGCGAATAACAAAGGGTTCTGTCTTTTTCAGCGGCATCATCAAGGCAATGGCTGCTGCTGTTGATATAAGGCACAGCCCCAAAATTTTGCTGCACAGCCACGCTCTTTTTTCGCTCTTTTCTACAAGCTCTAACCGGCTTGTTTCCCAGTCAAGTGCTTTTTTAAAATTGTCTTGTGCTTTGGTTGTATTGTCCGAGGAGCTTTCTCCATTGGACACTGTCTTCTTTTTCCACATGATTCTTTCCTTTAGGGATTTGTTTTCTTTGCCGTGTTAATGGCTGCCGCTTTGAACCGATTCGTTATTTCCGCTTGTGACCGGATTGTTTTCTTCTCCAAAGACGAGATTTGTCTCAGTGCTTTTTGATTGAATCGGTGCGTTAATAGGTACCCGAGCACCGTGAGGAAGCGCCGGTGCCGGGGCGCCGCAGGCGCAAAGAAGAGAAGTGCAGCAGGCGGCAATTAAATATTTAATAAAAAGTGAATTCATTCTGAGTCCTTTTTTCCAAATGTTTTTTTGTAGGCACTGTCTTCGGCCGAAGAAGAGCCGGAGTCTTGCTTTCGGCTGAAATTGGCGGCACTTTTCATTGCACTGGCAACATATCCGGCGGCAGCCATTGCGCCGCCGGCGGCCAACCCCATTCCGGCTAAAGGCAGTACGCCGTTTTGATTAAGACCTTGACCTCCCAGCAAGGAACGTCCGGCATTCGCAATCCCGGAACTGCCTGAGCCTTTGCCTAAACCCAACAGAAGGCCTCCGGTTGTGGCGGCAGCCACGTTTCCGACTCCGTGAAGCATCTGACCGATGCCCGGTGCATCCATTCTTCCTCCTCCGGTGAGCCCGGCTGAAATCGCAGGGATGAGCTTGACTAAAGTGGCCGCAGCTAAAGAGAGCACGGCAAAATTCATCACCGGAAGAAATAAAGTGCCGAGTTCTTTTGTAACCTCAGGGGCTTCTGCTGCGGTTTGAATTTCATCCACGGAGCCTTGAAAAGCCTGAACAAAAAGCATGATGACGGCTGACGTAATGACGAGTGTGAAAATTGTGGTGATGACACTTCTGATCCAGCCGTCAAACCAGGACTGCGTTCTCGGAAACATCAAGGTGCATAAAAACAAGGGGCCGAAACCTAAGAAAATAATGAGAGAGACTTCGTTGATCAGCAGTATTCCCAGAGCCGAAAAGGTAAAGTACACACTCAGCATTCCAAGAGCGACCGTGACAATGCACATGGCTAGGATTTCCGGTGCATCCGTTATCCAACTGAATTTTCCAATCAGTCCCGAAACTGCATCAAATGCATTGGTGAAGGTTTCCCAAAGTTGATCCAAAGCACCCCATGCGCTTGTTATTTGGACGGTGCTGTGAAGACCGTGAGAGACAGCTTCTATCAAACCGCTCTGAAAGTATTCAAAAGCCTTGACTACGTAGCTGGTAAAGTGGCCCGTGTTTAATGCCAGGAAGGCAATAAATCCGATTTTGAGCATCTGGACGATAATGTCGTAAATAGCGCCGTAGTTGTTCTCCCTCATCATCATGAAAGAGCGCACGATGATGAACATGACAAGTCCCACGGCCACGACACTTCCTAGATTGTCAATAAGAGCGGCCGAGGTGTCGGTACTGAATGTGGAAATGTAGCCTTTGAACTGATTGCCGAAAGCTTCAAAGTAATTTGCTGCCATTTTCTTTTCTCGAACTACTTGGTAAGCCGTCTGCGGATTTCTTCTTTACCCAACGGCTGAAAGGCTTTTTGATGATTGATCAGCGCTTGTTCCTGAAGCATTTTTTCGTTCAGTGCTTTTTGAGAGGCCAGCTGCATTTGCGCTGAGAGCTGACTGGCTTCAAAGGCGACTTTTTCTGCTTGGATACGGGCGCTCAGGTCAGCGATGGCTTTTGCATCCGTCGCTGAATCGATCTGCTTCATTAGGTTTTCTATGTTTTGAAGTCTTTGATCGACCGCTTTTTTCCCCTCATCCGCAAAAGCTTGATATTGGGCAAACGAGGCTCCTTGCTTCTCACAGAAAGCCTTGTCCTCTCCGTTGAGAGTCGCGCAGCGTGCGCCTAGGTTTAAATTGTCATAGATGGTTCTTGCAGCCCCCGTAAGCTGACTGACACCTCCGTTTAAAACATTGCGCATTTGAGACTCGAAATTGCTCGGAAGAAACTGACGCAGTGCAGTGTTGTATCCGAACATTCCCAACCCTCGGGTACCGGTGAAATTGTTCAGTGTGTTGACGGCAGTGTTGTACTGGGCTTGCAGCTGGCTGTACATCTGCTGAAGCTGAGTAAGCTGCTGCACCATCTGTGCAATCGCAGAAGCATCTACTACCGGGATGCCGCTTGCGTACGTGGGGGAGGCAGCAGTTATAAGCCCGGCAAACAATACGGATAGGATCTTGTTCATCTTTATTCTCTTGGGTTGCTGTTTAAATTCAGTTCGGAAAGCGGTTTTTCGCCCCAGAAATAGGGAAGCCACTTCTCCGGTTCTTCACCGGTGTGTTTGATGAGTTCTTCAACAAAATTGATGTTTTTTGTGGAGCCGGAGAAAACCTTAAGAGCCTTTGGAAATGCTTTTAAGTCTGCCCGGCAGACAACCGCCTGCTGATTTTGTTTAATCAGCATGGTTCTGGAGAGCTGAGGAAAGTTTTTCAACAGAGAAAACTCGTTGGGCGTGAGTTTGAACCCCTCGATGTACTGCTTCTCATCGGCTCCGGTATTTGGCAGAAAGATCTTGGTAATGCAGTTCTGAATGTAGTTTGAGCCTTGAGGATTGCTCAAAATATCTTCAGGAGACTGCGTGGCAAGAATGATGAGACCGTTTTGCTTGCGAATGGTTTTGAGTTTGTCAAATGCGTACTTTGCGGTGTCCGGGTCTGCTAAGTATCTCCAAAACTCATCCATGAAGATCATGACTCTGCGTCCGTCAATAATCGATTCGAGACGAAAGAGCAAATAGTCCGTGACTAATGAACAGATATCCTTATTGGCTAAGAATTCAGTTCCGTCTATTCCTAAAACCGGCTTCGAATTAAAGTCGATTTTGTCTTCCGGATTATCAAAGACCCAGGCAAGATCATTGCCGTCTATCCAACGCTTTAAACGCTGGGACAAAGAGTTTTCCATCTCCGCAGCAGAACTTCCCTGAACTAGGTTCTGAGGAAGGAGGGCGAGTCTGCGGACACTTTTATCCATCGACATTACCGACTGAATAGCCTGCATCAGCCGATCTTGATCTGCCGGGGAAACCGGCAGTCCGTCTTGCTTGATCAGCTTCAGAACGAACCGGTTCAAAAACTGTAAATTCTCCGGAGTGGGATCAAGCTGAAACGGATTGAATCCGCTGGGCGCTCCTTCCTCGAAGGTAAAGTAGCGTCCGCCGAGGGCACGGATCGCAATCTCAGCCCCTCGGTCTTTGTCAAAAAAGATGCAGGAGAGCTTGGTGGTATCGGTTCGGTATTTCTGAGACAGCGTCAGCAGCATATTCATCAGCGCCGTTTTTCCGGTGCCGGCAGTTCCGATAATCATGGTGTTGCCAAGGTCGTTGTTGCCGTAAGAATCTTCCAAGGGATCACAAACATGAAAGTTGAAGTAAAACGGCATCTGGCTCGGAGTCTTGAGGATGGTTACCGCCTCTCCCCATGTGTTTTTGTCACGCTTTCCGCAGGGAAAATTATGCAGAGAAGCCAAATGAGAAAAATTCAGACTCGTAATCTTTGCAACCCTCGGGCGCATTTTGAACATTCCGGGTAATTGGTGCAGATACGAAGCGGAAAGCGCCAAGGTGCTCAAATAAGGTGTGGCACCTGCTTTTGTCAGAAGTTGAGCGGCATCCGCAGCGTGTTTTCTGACGTTTTTCTCTTCTCCGAAAACAAGCAGGCTGTAGGAGTACTCGCCCATTGCGAACGCTCCGTTGATCAGCCCTTCGATGGCTAAAGACAGTTCTTGGATTTGAGAGCCGGATCTATCTCCGGAATTGATCAGCAGACCTTCCTGCTTGCTCAGAACCTCTACTCCTCTTTTGCGGCTCATAAAACAAAAAGTATGAGTCTCAATGAAAGGGTAGGGGCCGCAGCTGCCAAGTTCCTGCATGAGAGGATCGAGCTTGCCCGAGTTCGTTGTTTCCGGATACTCTTTAATTTCTATTGCTTGAGCGTAGGTGTCTCCTTCAGTAGTTTGCAGTTGGATTGTGTCCGATCCGATAAAGACCTGGACATTGCCCAGCGCTGAATAGATGGGACCATTGGGTACAAGTACCTTCTGCCAGCGACCCGTTAGCAAAAAATTGTAGAAACTCAGTTGTTCAGAATATTGACGTCCGTCTTGCTGATACGTTTGTAAAGTGACGGGCGCATAAGGCAAGAGCGCCTGAAAGAGACTTTGATAAATCTTCTCAAATTCTTCCAGTCTGTTTTCCAGCCGGGAACGGGTTTCTTCAAGCGAAGATTTCGAAGAAAAGAACGTTGTCTTTTTGCTCTGAATGTCACGCAGAATTAGCGTGCAGTAGAGCTCAACGGCTGTAAATCCCTCTTTTTTTGTTTTCTCATTAAAAGAAATCGAAAAAAATGAAGAAAACAAAGAATCTGTACATACCGACAGGCTGTCCGAGATGTTGCGCCTAACACGGTGTATTTGAATGGCAAGATCCGGGCGGTCCAATGTCCGGTAGAACCCGTTCAACTGGGAGGACAGTATCGTGAGATCCTCCGGGGACTGCGTTACAAAGGGAATGCCGTTTAGTTTCATTGTGGCAATGAGGCAGCCGTCCCTTTCCATTACTACATGGTCCGTGACTAATGAAGAGAACGGAATGTACGATTCCAACTCTCGCTCTTTTTCAAAAATTTTTAATCTTTCTAAAATCACTTGTGATCCTTGATTGAAAAATCGGACGGACAGAGAATGACTCTCGGAGTTCTATTTGAAGGGCTCAGAGACAATGAGTTGCGCCAAACCAATCGATTGGGGTTGTTTTGAATCATGGTTCTAAAGTAGATTCCCCATTGATAGAGGATCTGATCATCTCTATCCGTGATCCGTTTGAAAATCCAAACCGGGATAGGAATCAGCAGCATCAGCGGCGGCCAAAACAGCAGCGAAATCACCATGCCGGTTAAAACAGTGATGACGAACGTTTCGGTCGGAACGCCTAAGATGCAAGCCGGGCGGGTGGCTCCCTTAAACAAAGGAGCCGTTTTGATTTGGGTAACGGGATCGGCCATCAGTTAAATCCGAACAGTTGAACGATCCAACCGGCTGCTGCACAGATAGCTAAACCAAATACCGGTTTCGCGAGTACGTCCCAGCTAAATTTGCCGGACATATACATAATGCCGGCAATAACAAGACCGCCGGTGCCAATCCACTTCACAGCAGCCATAAGTTCATCGACAATCGTGTTTCCGACCGTAGAAAGCGATTGCAGTCCGCTGGCCGCAAGTGCCGGTTCATGCGCGAGAACCAATGCAGCAAAGATGAAAAAAGAAAGATTGAGGATGTTTTTCATAAAAATTCTCCTAAGGTTAAAAAATGAGTCCGCTTGATTTGCCGGGGACTCCTTCGGCAATTAAAGATTGGGATTTGGAGACTTCCACTTCACGAATCGAGGGCACGGAGAGCGGCGAGAGCCCGGCATTGCTTCGGACTTTGTCTACATATCCGTGTCGGTATCCGGTCTTGAAATTGCCGCTGTAGTAACAGCTCAACGCATCGTGAAGAGCGTTTCCATCGGATGCGGGGGACTGTTTGGCAGACTTAAAACACGCACTTAAAATCCGAGAGGCCACCTTCAAATTGGTACAGGCGTCCAGAGCTTGAGAAGCGCTAATTCCATACTTTGAGAAATTTTTTCGATTGATTTGAGCTAATCCGACGGAATAATCCGCGCCGGAAAGCTCCAGCTCGGCAATGGTGCTCATTGCTTCGTGGTAGGCTCTAGGCTGCTTAACTTTTCCTTTTACGACCCCGATTGCGTAAGGATTAAAACCGGATTCGGTTTTAACGATGGCTCTCAGCGTATCCTCTGCGACAGACGGGGCGCAGCGTTTGGCTAATTCTCCGAAGTCATCGGCCTGACAAAAAAGCGGCAGCAGCGCAAGAAATCCGAAGATTAGTTTTTTCGTATTGGTGCTACAATGTGGGCATTCTTTAAAAGGAGCTTTTATGAGTACCGCAGACTCTTTTATCCGGGTTCGACTCGACAAAGAATTGAAATCTGAAGCAAGTGAGATTCTTTCGGCTATGGGTCTCTCCATATCCGACTTGGTACGGATGACCTTGACCAAACTCGTCAATGAGCGAGACATTCCTTTTAGTACATACGTCCCTAACAAGGAGACTATTGAAGCGATGAATGAGAAGCCGGAGGAATTAAAGACATATTCTTCTTTTGCAGAACTTCTCAAAGAAGTGGACAAGGAAATTGCTGAAGAATGCGCGTCAAAATAACCTCTGCTTTTAAGAAGGACTTGAAACGAGCAAGGAAATCCGGGAAAAATATGGAGATCCTTGATACAGTTCTCGATCAAATACAGAATCAATGCCTTGATTCCAAATGGAAAGACCATCCTTTGGTAGGACATTGGGTGCCGCACCATGAACTTCATCTGTCCTCTGACTGGCTCTTGATATACAGAATTGAAGGAGACGCCTTGATCTTGTCGAGACTCGGGTCTCACAGCGAACTCTTCAAGAAAGTAAAGAGGTAGAGCTATCTTCTTGTCCATTATTTTTTGCTCCTCTTATTTTTCCTTGCTTGCACGATTGAAAGCTTGCGATGCTGCCTGGCCCAATCACGACTGAGCCAAATGCTGGAAAGGTTGAGCATTTTTCCCACAGTTCTGTAGCCGTATCCGAAACTAAATAAACTGGAGGCAATCGTTCGGTTAAGAGGTGTGTTGCCTTGGTTGCATTTTTCGACTTTGTTTTTCCAAGCTGTTTTCCAGTCGCGGACGATATAAAAATTCACTTCAAGTTCGCGAGAGACCTTCAGGGGCCCAAATCCTTCCTCGAACAGACGTTCGGCTTTTTGCCTTTTTAAAGCAGCTTCTTTAGTCATCTTCCATCCCATAGTTACCGCTCCATACCGGACTGTGTCCGTACCGGTTGAATCACTTCGTTTTTCTGAACGTTTTTTTGACTGCTCTTGGCGATACGCTCAATTTCCGCTTTGATCAATTCTTTGATCTCTTGAATCTTTTCTGGGGAGGCGCCCTGCAAAATCTGTCTGATGGTTTGTTCTTCAGATCTCTGACGGCGAACTGTTTCTACTGAATAAAAAGTTTTCTGGGCGCAGCAGAAATCATTAAAGCGCTGCTGTGCTTCTTGAACATTCCGGGGCGCACACAGTTCTTTTGCTTTGTCAACGTCTAGTCCGGTTTTTTGAATAATTGCTTCGGCTTGAGCTTCCAGTGCTGTTCCCTGCCAAGAACTGGCTTCCAGGAGCTCTTTGGCAGAGCGGCAAATTATCAAGCCTTTGTGTTCTAAATCCCTAAGCACAACATTGCCGTTACGGTCGTTTCCTCCCGAACGAGCAGGATTTAAGAATTGATCGCAAAGAGCTATCTCTTTTTCCAGAGCAATTGTTCCGAAAAGGGGTAGGTCATTGTTTCGAGTCAGATGCCTGTCACCTCTCTCTTCTTTAAACTTTCCGAATTGAGACAAAAGCTTTTGGCGATGGCGATCGAAGAGGGTAGGCGTCTTTTCTGCCCAGTTTTCAATAAGTTTTAAAGCACTTGAGACAGCGTTTTCTATTGTCGTTTGTTCAATGCGGTTGGTGTCATAATTGACAATCAAACAACTCACTCGCGTAACAATATCGTTTTGCCCTCTGCGCCTGTCATAAGAAAGCGTGTCCCACAGAGCCAACGCATCTGAAGTATCTGCTTGAGCAGTTTTGTCGAATTTGTTCAGTTGCTCTTCAATCTGTTTCTTTGTAAATCCAATTCCATTCTCGATTAAAGATTGTTTAAAGGCATCTTCAGTCAGGCTCCCCAAACGAGGACTTCGAGCATGAGTTAAATTTAGGAGATTTAAGCTCTCGTAAGACAAGTTTTCTTTGTCTTTGGTGAGTCGATTCTCTTCAACAAATGCAAAACCGCAGTGGTTAATCTTTCTGCAAAGAGAATCCTCCGATTTTTGATCGGGATAAAGCGGCTTAGTTAATGTTTGGTACGGATTAAAATACCCCTGTTTATGCAGATTTGTTTGCAGCTCTCGAAAATCGGGGTCGTGGAGGATTGTCCCGGACAGTTTTAATTGATTGAGTTCCTGAGCGACATAGTCTCTGCTTTGAGCGGCAGTCAATCGTTTAACTTCTTGCCGCTCGAAATCAACAAGGATGTATTTTTGCTCGCTTTTTTCAATAGTGTGGTTGACGACTTTAGAGGCATCGGCGGCGGCCTCAAACAGAATACTTGGATGAGACCGAATAAGATCAGCTATGTCTTTATTCTGTTCAATAATTTCTTCCGTAGTGAAGTCATTCTGATTTCTCGGTAATTTGCTGCCGATGTGGGACTGCATGAATGCTCTGGCTAAATTTTCACGCAGGAAATACGAAGTTTCTTTGTCGGTGTGTTTGCTCTCTAGCAACCCCTGAAAGTTATCGTAAACTCTCGCGTCTGTGATTGCGCGGATTCCGTCCAGAGCCGCACGGAGCTGGGACAACTCATATTTTTTATCTGAATCTCTACCGCCGGGTTCATAAGAACTTCTCTGAGCTAGGATAAGCTCGTCACGCCCGTTGACATAGGCACTAACGCCGCTTTCCCATACACTGCCTTTGTTTGTATAGCCAAGCAGAGCACACATGTCTTCGAACTGAGCCTTGGGCTGCTGCTCAATAGGCAAAAGTTCAGGAAGAGGTCTTTTGAAGTTCTCACATTGTTCAACGTTGTAATACGTTTGTGGGATCTTGGTAGGTTTGAATTCTCCCTCTAATCCTTGATTCCAGGCAACGCTCGGAACTCCTCTGGCTCCTCTCTTTACACTTGCACCTAAAACTGCAATTTGAGAGGGAGTCAGCCAGCGGTTGTCTTCAAAGCCTGATGTTTTTTCTCTGACCATCAGTTGCAGCGCCGTGATGCCTTGCAGAGGTTTCCCGCTAATGGCGTCCACAGGATAAGCAGCAGGCACTCCTCCGAGCTCCCATGGAGCTTTCCCGGCTTCGATTTGGGAAGCCAATTTATTTGCGCAGTCCTGAGCAAACTCTTCAAAATGCTTGTTTGCCATCGTGCCCCTCCCACGGATCACCTTCCATTGCTTTTTCTATAAAGGCGTTCCAATCTGCTTCTTGAAATTGCTTGTCCTCCCAAGTGTTCTCAACAAAGCCCCATTTTTTAGCCTCTTCAGTGCCGGAGGCGTATTTGTCTCTGACCATCGCCTCACGGGTGTTGCGGGCAAGAATTTCAACGCATTTTTTAGTGTTTGGATTTTGTTGGGTCGTATGCATATGAGTACCTTTTTCTAGTGTTTTGAATTCCTTGCAGGGCACCCGTGAGCGCCCCGCAAAGGGTTTTCTTTAGAAGCGGTATCTGCCTTCAAGCTTGATACCGGTATCTAATTTCCCGGCTGAACCTTTGGTCAAACCGAACTGAAGACCAGCTGTGGCATTGCCTCTTTCAACTTGGAATCCGGCCTGTACCTTGGACGCGAAACGTCCGGCAAACTCATTGGTCATTGAGTCCATTTCACCGATAGAAACACCGGAGACCTTGGTCGTGTTCTTCAGATTTCCAATGTTGTAGGTAAGAGTCAGATCTGCTTGCGGACGGACTGTCCAGCTTCCGAAATACGCTTCGCCTTGAACTCCGACTCCAACCGGGAGTTGCAGCAAGTTCGTGGAAGTCTGGCCATAGCTAAAGGCTTTTTGACCGTTGAGTTTGGTTGTGTAGCCTTGAGTATGAGTGCGCAGCCAACGGGCACCGACATGAGGAATCACTTGGAAGTTGTCTGTGAGTTTGAGATTCTTCTCAAGCTTTGTTGCGACATTGGCAACGGTATTCTTGATTCGAGCGTCCGCTTTGCTAAAACCGGACCAAGAAGGCAGCCCTTGCGAAGCTTTGCTGATGTTCTGGCCAACATTGATAGAACTAATCCAGTTCAGATCATTGCCAAAGTCCTTGGCAACATAGCCGTGCAGCATCCACTGACTGAACTTGTTCTTGGTGTCGATGTAATCACCGAGGGAGTCAGCTTTACCTTTTTGGAAGGAAGCCGCAAATCCAGCTCTTACAGACGGCATAGCTTCAAACTGATGGTCAGCACCGAGGATCAGTCCTCCGGCATCAGCCTTGTAGCCTCCGGTCATATTTCCGGCTCCGTCTAAAGACTTCGTCTTCAGATGCGTTCCCAGGATGTCAGCCCACAAATGCAGACCTGAGTAATCCTTCAGATAACCGTTTGAGTAGCCGTAATCACGGAAAGAGAGGTGCTTTTCAACTGAGTCCGTTGCATTGTCTGCTAGGTCGTTCGTGATAGACAAAGCTCCGCTGGCTTGTCCTATCATCACGATGGAATTTAAGAGTTTTGTCTTCATGCCGCGGCTAGCAGTCTTATCTTTAAGGATCTTGCAGATCAGCTGTTCATCGGGGCCCCCGCTGCAGGGGCCGTTGAGGGCTTTATTCACATTGTTTGGAATGACAATGTCCGGGTACAGCGTTCTGACGTCAGCCAGCTGCGCGTTGACCCAAATGTTCTTCGGATCATTATGCAGTGTCAGAATCCACTCCAACCCGGTGCCGGGTTGAGCTAATGCCTGAAGATTTTCTTTAGCGATCCAACCGCCGATCCAGCCGTTGTCGTCTTCATTGCCTGCGGTAATGAAGCCGCTGACAATAGAGTAGTCTCCCGGTTCTTCGAGAGCGCCGAGCACTAAAGTAGCTCCGGGCTCAACCGTTACTTTGGCGATATCGCTTGTTGTTGTGAAAATTGGAGTGGTAGCGGCAACCGGAGCTTTAATAACCGTGTAGCTGCCGTCAGCAAAAAACAAATCTCCGTTACCGATTTGGACATGATCATCTTCGCTTGTCCAGACTTCCGGCCCGACGGCAATACCGCCTCCCGGGCCGGTCACAACCGGTTCGGTCACGACGAGGCGAGAGGGTACATCAGGAATTCTCAGCGCTTGGACGACATCGGCAAAATCAAGGGCATCCTCACCCAATCCTAAATCGCCGTTGTTTTTAACGTAGATATTGGTGTCAATCGGTTTGCTGTCGGTCTTAAATTCGACCTGAGCCTTGTTTTCATCGGCTAACGGCTGATCGTTGCCGATAACCAAATCTCCTCCGTTTAAGTCAGTATCTTTGGCATTCAGTTCTCCGCCCCCGATCTCGACTTTTCCGTCGTCAATAATCAATTTGTCGGTATCGGTCTTCCCGGTGTTTTCAAAATCACCGCCGTCAATCGTGATTTCGTTCCAGATTGAAATGCCGGAGTTCTTATGAGTACCGCCCTCGCCGACCGTCTTAATATCACCTTTTTCATAGACTTTGTTGTCTGAGACACCGCCGTCTTTGATGGTCATATCGTCGTAATTGGCGATTCCGTTGTTCGTCAGATTTCCGGTGACCTCCGTGTTTTCGACTTTAGTGGCGTCCAGATTGCCGTCTTTTTCGTTGGTGAAGCTGCCGGCAATATTGAGTTTGTTCCAAATGGATATGCCGGAATTGGAGTGAGTGCCTCCTTCTTCAATCTTGAGCCATTCTCCTTTTTCATAGCCGCTGTTAATTGAATTTCCACCGGCATGAATTGTCATGTCTTTGTACTGAGCCTGACCGGCGTTGGTCAAAGTACCGCTGACCTCAGTATTCTCAACCTTGGATGCGTCAAGCGTTCCGGTGGCAGTATTGACAAATTCCCCGGCCACGTTGAAGCTCGAGCCCACATCCAGAGAACCGGAGTTTTCTTGTTTACCGGTCTTTGCAACATCAATGCGGTTCCAAATTGAAACCTTACTGTTGCTGTGAGAGCCGTTGACTGTCAGCCATTCTCCTTTTTCATAATTGGAGGTGGTAGAAGAACCGGAATCAGCAACAACCATGTCGTTGTAATTGGCTACTCCGGTGTTGTCTAACTCTCCGGCAATTTGAGAGGTTTGAATACTGGAAGCAGCTAAATTGCCCTTGTTTTCAAATCGTCCTCCGGCAGCTACTTCAAAAGCTTTCTGATCTGCATCCGCATCCGTATCCGGATCAGCTAATGTGGAAGTTGATGAGTCGCTTCCAATAACGAAGTCTTTGAAGTTCTGGATCAGGCCTGCAACTGAAACCTTCTTAAAGAAAGAGGTTCCTTCGTTAACGTGTTTTCCTCCCTCCTGGACATCAATGGCTTTTCCGCTTTCCTCACCTTTATTGTGTGAAGAACCGTCTTTGGCAACCGTCAGGACTGAATAAAGTCCGGTGCCTTTGTTCAAAAGCTCGCTGCTGACAATAACGTTGTCTTTCTCCGTAGAACTGAAAAGGGCTCCTTCGGCGTTTTCAAATCTACCCTTGATTTCAAACGGGATATGGTCCTTATCGGCCGACTGACTTCCGAAATGATGTCCCAGCCAAATTTGTCCCTCGTTGAGCCAAGCTCCGGTACCGCTGTAATTGTGCGAATGCAGTATCGATCCTTTATCAACGTGGATTAGGCCGTTGTTTTCAATATCCCATACCGCATATTCACCATTCTTAGCTTCAACGTTTCCGCTTTCGTGAACAAGGATGCTGCCGATCCATCCAATGGTTGGGGTGTGAGAGGCGAAAGATCCGTAGGTAAATTTGCCCGAGACTTCAACATGACCGCCGTCATTATTATCATTCTTAATTAATGCTGTATTTTCATTAAATAAGACGCTGTCCGGCACACTATGGACATTGTTGCGGTCTTCATCAGTTCTTATATCGTCATCATCGTGATGACCGACAAGACTAAATTCTTTACCGTTCTCGATATGAACTTGGTTCGCGCCTTCGACACTGAGGAACCCGATGCCGTTATTGACATCAATAACGTTTGAGTTCTCGTGATTGTGTTCATTAAAGCCGATAACCAAGTCTTTATTTTTTCCGTCTGGATCCCCGGCAGATTCGTTATACAGCTTGGTGTGACTCAAGACGACGCCGGTTAAAGCGCCTCCTTCGGTTTGCTCGGTATCAAACTGATTCGCTAAATCAACCGTCAGTTTCCCGTCAACTTGGCCGGTAAAGGCTAAATAGAGTGCACCGGACGTATCGGCCGGAGAGCTTGGGTCATCAGGATTGATTGCTCCGGGATTTTCTGCTTCCGCAGCAAAGTGCTGCATGGCTTGAACGACACCGGACATCTTCAGGTACTCATCGTTGAAAACGACAAGGCCGCTGCCGCCCTGAACAGCGGTTTTAACGTCCTCCTTCAACGAGCCGACGCTGGTTGCACCCAGTACGTGCGTCGGAACCCCAATTTGTCCGCTGGAGTCTGTCCCGTCGATGGTGAGCAAGTCACGTTTAACATCGTTGAATACTTGATCGAGCTTGGTTTCCAGTGCACCGCCGGCAAGGACAACAGAATTTTCAGTTGTACCGTCAAAACTTAATTTGTCCGCTTGCAGTACACCGCCTTCAAAAACATTGACCTTAGTTTCGCTCGTCAACTCAGGGGCATAGACAACCGTCAAATGATCCTTCCATCCTCTTTTACTTTCAGCCGGATCAGTCGTGACGATAATCGGGTTTTTGCCGGAGCCGCTGATATTGATTGTATTGTTCCCCAGACCGGCAGTATTACCTTCTGAATCTTTGATCAGTGAACCATCTACGCGGCCGCCGCTGATATTCAGTGTGGCGTTTTCGAACCAGCCCGAGTCGGAGGCAATAGTGCCTCCAGTCTGGTTATAAACAGCGCCGTTCGTCTCTGCGATAGAGGCAAAGTGGAGGGCAGAGGAGTTATCCAAAACGGAACCGGACGCTAACTGTGCATGACCAAAGTTTGCGTCTCCTTTAACACTTAGGTTCCCTTCAACATTCAGACCACCGCTATGTTCTGCGCTGTTTACGGTCAGTTTTGCGCCTTGATCAACTTCCACCGACCCCGAGCCGGAAACTTTTTGGACTTCATACATACCTGCAGCAGCGAGCAGGGAAGCGTTTGTTTCCGTAAGCTGCACCTCAGCAGCCTTTCCGGAGTAGGTTTCGTTTAAACCCTTGGAGCCGAACACAAGTTTGGAAAGTCCGTCAACAACGGTATTCACCGCTGTCATGACAAAGTTTGTGTTTTCGCCTTTTTCACCGACAAGCTCAAGAATTTTGCCGTCTTTAACACTGATAGAGGCTGCTTCGTTAATACCCTTAAAGCCGGCCGAGTGCTTGACGCCGTTTTCGCCGATTTCTACAGCTTTACCTTCGCCCTCCAAATTGTGGCTCAGGATTGTCACGTCTCTAAGAGATGCGACATTGTCATAAAGCTCATTAACTTTTTGGGTGTTTAATTTATCATCATGTGAAACGCCCGCGATTGTCCCTTGAAACTCAAGGGTTGTTTGGCTTCCAAACTTTGCTTTGAATGCCTGGACTAAATCGTCACACTGCGTAGTCGTGAGATTGACGCCGGTCACGATCACTTTTCCTCCGGTAAAAGAAGCGTGATCGATTAAGCTTTGAGCAACGGTTCCGGGAACGTAGTGTCTGAAGAGATCCGTTAAAGAAGTTTTGACTTCTTCCGGCAGAGCGGCTTGCAAACTGACAGTCGATAGAGCGGTTTGGCCCTGACGGCCTAACGAGTCAAAGATATTGGCCGCGTTATTCGTCTGAAGCGTACCGGACGAGTTCAGGCGTCCATTAGCAGCAAATTCAAATCCGTTTTGAAAGTTCACTGAACCGCTGTTGTTGAGGCTGCCGGAAATTGCATAGTGTGCGGTTTCAGTCCAGTTTCCCCGGTTATTAAGAGTACCGGTGGAGGTTAGGTTACCCCTGGTAGTGACGTTCCCGGTTAAAGAAAGCGTCCCGGTATTTGCCAAACTCCCGCCTAGATCGGCGCTCCCAATAGTCAAATTGCCGGAGTTTGCCGCAGTACCGTTTGACTGATTGAAGTTAGTAATAGTTAGAGTCGCTTGGTTCGTTAATGAACCGTTGGATTTATTGAGTGTTCCGATCCCGTAAGAGCCGCTCGAGACCAAGACTGAACCGCCAACATGGGTAAGGACAGATAAATTACTGACCGAACCGCCTGCCAGGTTCAATACTTGACCTACAGAGAATTTTCCGGAATCAGTGCCGACAACAAGGAGATCGTTATTGATGATCGTTCCACCGGAAACAGTCAGCGTTCCGTTGATATGGAAATCATTTATTGCCAGTTGCTGAAAAGAGCCTCCGGCTTGAGTTACGTTATTGAAAGTACCGTTTAGATCATTCGGTGAATCGAACCAAAAAGAGCCGTTGTTGACAAAGTTGTTAATAGCGAAAGATCCGTAGGTTTTTCTTGCTTCATTACCACCGATGGAATAGAGACTGCCGTTGTTATAGAGCGTTCCGTTCACGATCAAGCTAACGTGCATCGTCGGATCGTTACCGCTGTCTCCGCTCGTAATCAGGCTGAGGTCTGAACCGGAATCAATGATCGCATCACCCTTTACGACCAAACTTGAATAGATGTCGCCGCCTCTGTCGCCGTTGTGTGCGATGTTGACGCTGCCGTTGTTTGTAACTCGAAAGTTTTTTTCAACGGTCAATGTATTACTGAGGGAACTATAGTAATCAGCACCAATCGAAATGGTCAGTACGCCATGTCGAAAACCTTCGCTTCTATCGATATTCCATGTGTAATTCCCATTGATCGTAGTGCTGTCCGAAAGGGCAGTTCCTCGACTTTGGAAGGGAATTCTCGAATCCTTCCCGAATACATCCCCGTCAATGGTTGTCAGCGCAACAGCAGGTGACGCAATGACACTTAAAACTGCTGCCGCGACTAAAACGGACTTTTTGTTTTGCTGAGATGCCGAGCTAACAGCCTCTGACACAGCAACAAATACGCCTCGGGAGCGGTTAAATACCTTTTTGAATATTTTGTTCATAACGTGTTTTGATCAAAAAATCTGGCAGGACTTTTGCGCGACCCATCATGAACATCAGTTGGAAAGATAAAACACTCGCCGCTCTTTCCTTGCGGGGCAGGACTTAAAATTGGGGTGTCCGGGACGGTTAATGTGTCCTGCCAAGAACATTAACCAGCTTCTACTGAGAAGAAGGTCGCTGTCCCGGACATAAACTTTGCGACTACATATCTATGCAGCCTCTAATTGAGAGAGCAGCCAGTTCTGAAGGAATCCCAAATCTTCAGACTGTTTTTTATACGTCCGACCTTTTTTCTTTATCCGGGCCTCGTAAGTAAAAATTGCTTTGAGTCCTTTGAGTCCTTGGACTTTCCGTTCGGATACCACAGAAATTTCCGCGTTTTTGATTTCTTGATTGTTGATTCTCATTGTCCGTTCTCCTTGTCGGATTGTTCAGAAGGTTCCAATTTCGACACCGGATCTTCAAAAACCTCTTTCCAGAGTTTTTGTTCCTCCTCTTCTCGGCGTCTTCCTGCTTCTCTTTCGGCTTTTTCTTTTGCTGAAAGTTGCTCTTTCAGTTGTCTTATCGCATATTTGAGGCCATCCAAATACGCGCATAGATCATCAGTAATCTTCAAGTTTTTCGGATCTTCTTTTGGAAATGGTTTTCTCTCACAACCAAAAGCTAATAATTCGTTAGCCAAACGTTTAATTTTTGCGCCACACTCTGTGAGTCCCTTTGCAAGTCTCACGCTATTAGACTCTGCTGCCGGAGCACCATTAGCCAGCAATCGAAAGCTCTTTTTACAATACCGGAGCCAGGATTCATCCTCAATGAAACTGCGAAACCAATCAAGGAAACAGCTTAGGTGTCTGTACTCTGCTTCCAGCTCATTAATGACAGAGGACAAAATATCCAACGAACTGTATAGATTTTCACTTCTGACAAAAGAACCAATTTGGACGAGGTTAGAACCTATTTGTCTTAACTGATCGAAATAAGTGGGATACGAGTAAGAATAGCGGCCCAACCGATAACTCTGATCAGAGCGGTTAACGATTGCTATTTCCCTATGAGAAATTAGTCCAAGGTATTTCCCGATAATCTGAAGGGCAGTTGAGAATAAATCCTGTTCTTCCCATTCCATAACAATATGGGGGAGCCAAAGGCATTCACATTCAAATGCTTCCTCAATGACTTCTAATGTACATATCAAAAAGTCTTTTGGTCCGGTTGTGTTGACAATGGAACAACTGTAATAGTCTTTTACTATGGGAGGGTTTATTTTTAATTCTTCAATTGTTTTCCTGCACAGCTCAACCAAAAAATACAATTGAACCCAAGAAGGAGCCTGATGATCTGCAATAGTGCTACGCAATTCATTGAAAGCGGTTCTCAAATAACGGTTGCTGAGATTGCAGCTCATCGTTCTAACGCGATCTTCCATTTTGCCTATCTCTTTTTATTGTTATTTCTCTAACTCTTTGATATACATGGTGTTTTTGGTGCTCCTAAGGAGGGGTAGAATGATTGGTGAGCAGTGCAATATTTTTGCCAAAATCAACACTGCTCACTGATAAATTACTTAACCTTAACCTCTTTAGGAGCATAAAAATGAACGAAACGACATTTACGTACAACGAACTGAAAATCTTGGCCCTCATGGCTGCATTGATGGTTTCTGGTAAGGTAAAAGTTACAGTTCCAGAACTCATGCAAGGGTATGAAAAGGATCGCGAAAACGTTGCAGTGCTTGATCGAGAACTTTCCGGAGCAGTCCAAGTCTTAAAGTTGTACATGTCTTCTCTCAAACTAGATCAAAACGCATAAAGCCGAGCAATTGATTGTTCATATGGGCGACAATTCCTGTCTTGGTGGCCTCCGAATTACTCAGAAAACGCTGGATAATCTTCGAAAATTGTTGCCCTTCATCGCTTTGGCTGAATTGCTCTAACTTATTGCTAAATTTTTGGATGTCCTGGGTCATTGCCAGAAGGTTGTAAAACTCCTTAACCGGATTGCTGCTTCCGCAGTCTTGAGCTAAAAGCATTAGAAGTGTCTCAAATAAATCTTTGGCTGAAAGGCTCCAGAATTCTTCTTCCGGGCTCTTGTTGACAAAGAGCTTTTCAGAAATATCATTCGCAAGGGCCACTCTTTTAGCTTCGCTCTGGTCATCGCCGCAACAAGAAAAGTAGTAAAGGAGCATGCCGGAAGCCGCAAGCTTGTTTTTGCAGCCTGCAATAATTTGTTTTTGCTTCAAAAGCTCTGACTCACGAGAATCGTCCGTAATGACCTTGTTTACAGCTTGTCTAAAAGCTTTTTCAAATTTCTGTTGTTTCATTTTTTCTCCTTCATTGTGCCGAGTTGACTTTCCAGATGCTCCTTAAGGAAACGTTCTGTCAGTTCCAAAGCATTTTCGGCGACACCTTGTATTCGCTGATTGTTCACGATTGCCGGAAGAACTTTCATAGCAGCTAAAGTTTTCGAACTTGGAATAAAGACCCAGGCAGTCATGGAAAAAATACCAAGTAGAAGAGCAAATAAGAAAATTGCTACGGAACTCGAATCGACAGCCATAAAGACCAAAAAGAGAGCAAACAGGAACATTACAATTAAGCCGATCTCTATTTTGTCCATCGCGCCGATCCAAAAAATATCTGAAGCTGTGATTTCAATCATGCTCATTCCTTCTAATCAGTCGCTCTACCAATGCACGCGAGTCCAATTTTTCCCGTTGATAAAAACGTCGATAGCGCGTCTCGATTGGTATTTTTGCCAAACAACTTCCTCGTAAACTTTTACCGGTCGATAGCAAGTTGTGGTGTAGGAGCTGTCCCCGGAGTCTTCTTGGCATGTATAAGGCTCGTAAGCGATGCCTTGATAGCCACGAACACATGCTTTTGTTCCACCCCAATAACCGGGCGAATCCTCTGTCGCTTTGAACCAGTGCTCACCGCCCCAGTTATAGGAAGAGTGACCGTGCGTTAAAAATTTCCTATTTCCTCGAGTCGTCTTGAACTTCTTAGCATCGTTTAAGTTCCCCTCGGTTAAGAACCCTTGAGGTGCATCCTCCATGCCTTGCAAAGAGCATGGATCAAAGCCGTCGCTAAGTTGCTTGGCATAATTGCCATCGCCAGCCATCGGACAGGACGGAAACTTGCACGGATGCCGCCAAGAAAGACAGTCAAAAAGCTTGTCAATCGGAGGACGGCACTCAGAAACAGCGCGTGGGCCGTTAGGATTGGCTAGACAAAGAAGAACTTCACATCCCCAGCGATCATTGCCGGACATAATTTCCAGCTTCGGCATTCCCGGCAGTTTGGAATAATCCACATCTTCTGCGCATACAGCCTTCAAGCCTACCCCCATAAAGAGGACAGAGCCTGCAATAATTCCTGCCATGATGAGTTGATTTTTTGGGATTTGAGTTATTTTCATTTTTTTGCCTTATCCTACATGGCTAGTTGAGATTGATTACCTACCGAACAAATACGAAACACAAAAGTTCCGAGCAAGTAATAAAGACATTCCATCTTTAACCTCCTATACCTGTCGCAGTAATGAAGCCGTGGACACAGAAATAGAATGTCCAGAGGAGCCCGATAACGAACGATGTGAAAAAAAAGAATTTGCAGGTTATTACGAAATTATCTAAAAACGAATCGGAAGAATTGACCAAATTAATCACAACCAGTTCTAGAAAAAATAATGAAAAGCCGGTACCCATCAAATAGAAGAACGCTAACATTTAGTTCCTCCATTTTCTCCAATCATTTTTGGGCAGTCCGCGGCCCTTAGGAATAAGAAACAGCGCCGCTGGCCGATCCGGCCAGACCGTGTTCTGAACAAATGGGAAGAGAATTTTGCTATGCACAAATACTGAGACCAAGCAATAAACCTCGAAGTAAATGCTTGCAGCAGCATAGTTTTCAGACACGCACGCGGCGCTAAAAGGGCTTTAGCTTTCCCTAAAGCCCCGAGGAAAAGAGGTCTCCGAGGATAAGAATAAAATTTAGTTTGCAAAGACAAATTTCTATTCAACCCTCGGAGGAAAAACATGACACGATTCGGAAAGTTTTTTAATTGGCTAAAGGCTTTTGGCGCAGAGCTGAAAAGTCCAACCACTTCGATACCAATTGTCGTGTGCATTTGCTGTCTTATGTATATCCATTGGTATAGGGCTGATCCCGAGTATGGGAATGCAGCCACAAAGGTTGTTACTTGCATGATTGCATTCGTTGTTTTTCTGATCAGTTTTAAAAATATTCTTTTGACCAATGAAAAACACAAAGGCGAACACGGAGTGCGTTTCAGGGCACATCTTTTATCAAAAGATGGATACGGTGTTAGAAATGTTCGTTTGAAATTATCCGCCGGGGCACTGGATAGACAGTTTTTGACGATCTCTATTAAGAACGGATATTTTCTTACTAGCAACAGCAAGGGAACATCATACGACGTGAATGTAACGGTCGAAGCAAGATCCACCTTTGAAACAGACGCGCTTATTACTAAAAACCTTTTTAACGAAAAGGACATCATTTTGTCTCTCCATTATTTTGATTTGGAGACTGACACTCGCTTGGAGAAACAAGTGTCTTACATAATTCCGGCCTCTCTTTATATGTCTTAGCAAGTGCAGCCACATTGCTCTTGAAGGCGTCCGTAAAGGCAATCCCGCAACCGATAGTTATGAATAAACATCCTAAAACAATGTAGGTAGCTCCCCAAAAACTATCTAAATCGGAACTGCCTCGTAAATAATCCCTTATGTATGCCAAACCTCCCCATAAACAGAAAATTCCGATGAGTGCGCAAAAGCCGGTTTGAAATAATGTCCAAAATAAGGAGGGTTCTGTCATGGCGATACTCCCTTCAATCCCGCCAGTCCGATAATTAGGATCGAGAGTCCGAGCAATAACAAGAGAGGGGCTGTGCAAAAAACCGGCTCATGCTTTTGGAACAAAAACAGAGGAGCAGCGGCTATACAGGCTAAGCCGAGTATCGTTAAATAGAATGCGCTGCTGAAGTGTTCCATGTTTCTCTCTTGGGTTTTTAGTTAGTTATGCGGGGGAAGATTTTTGAAAAATAATTACACGAGAGTGTTTGTTTTCTTTTTTTCTTCCCAACGCAGCAATTCTTCAAAGTCCAGCACTGTTGTTCCGGCAGAGAGTTTGATCGGCTGCGGAAAACCTTCTGCTTTCTTTTGATTTGTCCATCGCCAAATGGTTCGGATGGATTTGTTCAATCTCTTAGCCGTGGTTGCAATGGAAATATAAGAAGGATTAGGCGACACAATTTCCTCCTTCCGGATGTGTTTCTTTGGTCTTAGGCAAATTTCTAAAAATGGACCAATCGATACCTGGCAATAAATCTTCGCACTTAACCTGACCTTTGGTCTCCAGCTCAATGACAGGACACCAAGATTTGGGGACGGGCATACGACCACAGACTGCACAACTTATAGCGGCCCGGGAAACACCTAGAAGCTTTGCTAGCTTAGCTCCTGAACCAATTATTCCAATAGCAACTAAAAGACTCTGGTTCCTATTCATAAGTTATTCTTCACTTAAAAATAAAGAAATTCTTTACACAATTATACCTAAACTCATCAAATATGAAAGATAGTGAACGGTTGAAATTATTGTGGAATGAGAGGCACAAGCTCTCCCAAAGGGAGTTTGGCAAGCGTTATGGGATCGGCTCTGGAGCTATGGTCTCGCAGTACCTTCTTGGGAAGGCTCCTTTGAATTTGGCTGTTGTCGTTAAATTCGCAAAAGGTTTAGGTTGCAAGTTGGAAGAAATATCTCCGTCCCTAGCCTTGTTAGCTCAATCTGCAAATGCACTTAGTAGCAAAATTAAAGAAACAGAAGGAGGCGGATCTCAGACAAAACTCCCAATCCTTTCTGATGATTATTTACTTAGCCATACGACTATTCCAGAAAATCAGCGTTCTGAGAAAAACTCTATTACTTCTTCACTTGTTTTAACTGAGGGCGCGTTTGCTTGGGCTTTGCTAGATCAATCTATGACGCCGGAGTTTTTTTCTGGAGATTTATTGTTGTTCGAGAGTAAAGAACTCGCTCAACCAGGTTGTTTTGTTTTGGCAGAGTATGATGGAAAAATTCTTTTCCGAAAGTATACCGAGCAGGCGATTGACAATAAAATAATTATCAATCTCAAACCGCTGAATCCAGATTATCCAACGATTTCTAATTTAACGAAAGAAATTGAAATACTTGGTGTATTGAAGGAACTTAGAAGGAGTTTCACAATGCGGAAAACCCACAGGGGGGGGGTATTTGAGAATTAAACTCCTCCTCGTCTCTTTGTTGCTCTTTATTCTTTGGTTAACTCTGAGTGTCTATTTTTAGAATCTACCAAAGCTTCTTATTTTTTATTTCCGTTGAGTTTCCCTGAATCGATTGCATCGATCGCGAAAATTTCTTATTTTTTCTGAAGCCAGCCGCCTCTCCGTGCTAGAGAGCTGTTTGTGAATGCTAAGTTGTGTTCTTTTGTGCATCAGTTCTTTTTCTAATCGCCAAAGGTGACAGTTTTCTTGGTTGGCTTCGACATTGTCCAGCAGGCGAACATAATCCATAAATTGATCTTTATTAAATTGTTCAATGTCTTCGAGCGTTGTAGCTGAAGCATTTCCCGAAGATAACGACAAAGAGAAAAGCATTAATGTAAAAGCAAAATATTTGTACATAGCAAGTCTCGAACCAGCAAAACAATAAGGATACTTCATTCTAATGAGATAGCTTGCAATCTGTCAAGTAATCCTTTACTATTCTTGGAAAGAATTACTTATTATCTTTGTGAAGAAAATCTTTCTTTAAAAAAGGTATTAACGAATGATTAGACCTTACATAATTGATCCCTTGGAGAGTTCTTCAATTCATCTTGATCTCACGCTGGTCCAAAGCGGAATTCTCTCTCGATTAGTAAATTTGTATTTTCTGTTTGGCGGTCCGTTTTCGTTCGGGCAAGCCCTGTCTCAGATAAGCGTGGACGAAAACTTAAGTACAACAGAAGAACTGGAACGTGTTCTCGGATGGTACTTCAATGAGGATGGGAATGGTTTGTATCAACCTTCCGCCATGTTAAGAAATTGCGCAAAAGAGACTTTTCCCGGAAAGGAGAACCAATAATGTCCGCAGCTAAAAAGAATTCTCCTGAACAGGGAATTAGTCCAATTAGTCAAGAAGAATTCATTAGAGATTTTCTACCTCTTCCGATCCTTCACAGAGGTATTTTGTTTGTTCTGCGCACAGGCTACCTCATCAAACAGTCTCCTCTGGAAGATTTAGATGTTTTGGGTTTGTGTCCTACTCACACAGATGAAGAAGAAGGCGCTCTTCACATCGTGTTGAGGAGATTCTTTAACCGAGATGCTAGTTTCTGGAGGAGTGCCGCCTACGATGCGATTATCCAGGAAGAATTGGAAACCAAGGCCCACCACAAACTTTTATCAGAGCAGCGGTCAATTAAAAGTAAACGTGCGGCTGAGGCTCGTTGGAAAGAAAATGGTGCTCCAAGCAATGCTCCGAGCATAAAAAGCGATGCCACAAGCAATGCTCCAAGCATAAATAACGATGCTATAAGCAATGCTCCGAGCATAAAAAGCGATGCCACAAGCAATGCTCCAAGCATAAATAACGATGCTACAAGCAATGCTCCGGGCATAAAAAACAATGCCACAAGCAATGCTCCGGGCATAAAAAACAATGCCACAAGCAATGCCCCGAGCATAAAAAGCGATGCTCCAAGCAATGCTCCAAGCATGGCTAACTATGCTCAAAAAACCTTAGATTCCTTGGGCCACAGGGTTTTTCAGGAAAAAGCAGACATGATTGAAAATCCGGGAAATGTTCAGCAGGAAGAGCCTCGCGCACGTACGCGCGCGCACCGATCGGATCGGATATCGGATATTAATTCAATTAATAAAAATATTAATAAATCGGAATCTGTATCGGAATCGGATAGACGTTTAAAAATTAAAAACCTATTCGCGCGCGAAAAATCGGCTTGGATGATCGGCGAAGTTTTAGAAGTTTTGGTCTTTTTCGGTTTGGACGAAAAGGCGCTTGCCCGCTGGAGATCCAGAAATCCGGAAAATCAAAATTTCATTTTGGAGCTGGCCGCCGGCGGTATGTCCCGCTTCGACTATGACACGGTTGCTCAGGTGTTTGCACGCTGTCAGGCCGCAAAAGACAAGGAAGGCAAGCCGTTAAGCTCGGCAGTGGCCTTTGTTCTCAAGTCCCTTCAGCACGAATTGACTGCGGTTTCAAACCGCAAAAATGCAAGACAATCCGCTTCCGAATCGGCTCAGCCCAAGCGATTCCGAGACATTGACTACATGGAGGGGATCGAACGGCTCAACCCGGACGGGACATTTGTTCTCAAACGCAAGACGGAGGGACGTTGACATGATTTCCTCTCAAATATCTGAAAAACAAGAGCTTACCCCTCGAGAGTCAATTGATGAAAGTCGGTTTGAAGCCGGGTTTTGCGAATTTCACGGATGGTTTACCGCCGGGATTAAATCTACCGATGGCACGGGGAGCCGTTGGTTTGCTGGATGTCCGAGATGTTTGGCTGAAACCAAAATCAAGAAACTGTTCGGCCAAAGCATGATCCCCAAGCGCTTTGCGGACAAGAACTTCGAGGCTTATGAAGCGACTGAAAAAGGTCAATATCAAGCCCTTAAAAGCTGCTTGGATTTCGCTCAAGAGCTAAAAACTGACTGGTTCAGCGGTAAAACTCTTTTACTGATCGGTACTCCGGGAACCGGAAAAACACATCTTGCGTGCGCCGTAGGTCATGACGCGATCAAGCAGGGAAGGACAGTCCTTTACACAACGGTAACCCGGCTGCTAGAGGACATTAAATCATCGTGGAATGACAAAGACCGTTCCGTGAAAAACATTATTGCCCGATACGTTTCAGTTGATCTGTTGATCCTGGATGAGATCGGTGCATTTAGAGGGATTTCCGAGAGAGAAAAAGACTACCTCTTTGAAGTTATTAATGCTCGGTATGAACAAATGAAGCCGATGATTGCCGTTTCAAATCTAAGGCTATCCGGTGCAGATTCCATTGAAGCCTACCTCGAAGAAAGATCTTTTGACAGGTTATGTGAACAGGCCCGTTTAGTGGTCTTTGGCTGGGAAAGTTTCCGGAGGAAATCGTTATGTTAAGACAGCTGAGAAAAACAGCCGGAAGCCCCGAATCGGGACTTCCTGCGTCAAACATCAACGTAGCTGACGGTTATGAAAACCAACTGTCAGCGACCGCCGAGATGATTAACACGAGCAGCGCCAGAGGCACTCCGACCTTAACTTTGAAGGTAAACCCTTCTCTGTTCAGTTGTGTTAATATCTCTACGGAGACAAGCGAATGTTTCGGCAATTTCATCGCTCCTACTCCAAGTATTGACTTCGGCTCGACTGTTACCAGCAGTTGGGCCGTTGCCGTTTTACGGGGCCAAAATGAACACCCGTACCGCCTTTCATCCCTTTTCGGAAATCCCCGGCGAGAATTCGTTACTGGCAACGTTTCCGCCAGCCAAACAGAAAGTCAAAAGTCACTTGGAATTGAGCGAGAGACCTACACAAGTTCGCAGTTCCGCGCGGGGAATTTTACCCGAATGCGGGAAGAGTTGTATGCTCCGGAAAAAATGCCGGAACAAAACAACCGTCCCGGCATTGCTCGACGCTATCGTTTAATCAAAAGCAACAGCGCACCTGCTCCAATTACCGCTAGAGAAACAGAGCCCTCAAAGTTGACAACGAAGTCAGCTCTGAAGGATAATTCCCTCAACACGATAAGGAGCAGAAATAGTCGTAGAATCTTTCGTGTCGACACGACTAATCTCCTTATTACTCAGGGATTCTTCCCGCACCTGCCAGTGCGGGTCGAATCCCGTGTTTTTCTTCCCTCAAGAAACTTAGAAGATTTCGCCTCAAAAGGGTCCTCTGCCTCTTCTTTTAGAAGCATTTCCGAAAAAACAACAAGGTCTGGGAATGATACAGATTTTGTTCTGAGAAGTCCCGCCGCCAGAAAACGCAGAAACAAGACAACTTCTGCCCTTCTTTTCAAAAACGTCGAGCAGAAACCGGCCTTCAGTAATTAAAAACTCCCAACACTTTAATCCCAACAGAGGAACAAAGATGACTAATGAAAATGCAGAAAATTGCGTTTTTGATTCAAATGACAGTACACCCACTGAAAGTTTCAGCACTGAGTTGTTGGATGTTATAACGGCAGCGCTGGAAGATCCGGACAATCATTTGGATTCGATTGTTAAAGAAGCTTTAAAACGGATGGATGGGACCTCTATTACCTTTGCAATACCGGGAACCGTATCTATAACCGGATCGGATATTCTTATCAGCGTAGATCGAGAACATATCCTTCGGGAAGAGCCATATCAGGTTCATGACTGGAACCGCTGGCCTTACGTTTTACCACCTATAAAAAACGAACTGTTGCCCGGTGATCCCTTTAATTTTAAGTGGATGATTTATTTGAATGACGGAAGATGCGTCGTCGATAAATTTAAAGAAGGAAGATGGCAAAAATGGCCTTCAGACAAAATTCTTTTCTTCAAAGACTTTTCTCCCGTTCCTGCTTCAGCCAAAGCACTGCTTGATCCCGAAACGGCCCTAGGCTGGTCGTCTGTAGCCTCTTGTGAGCCGCCTGAAGGTGTGGCTTGTGAAGTTCTGCTGAAGAATCATTTAAGAGGTTATTGCTCAACGTTTAAGGAAGGTCATTGGGATTTTTTCAACGATTCTGTAGTTGCTTTTAAAGCCATTAACCTTCCGTATGCAAATTATCCGGAGAACTAAAAATGATTACTCTGACCGTAATTAACAACAAAGGTGGTGTTGGAAAATCATTCCTTTCAACACAATTTGCGTTCTATTGCGCCTTGAAACGTGGTTTACGCACCTTGTTTATCGATTTAGATCCTCAGGCGCATTCTTCAAACTGTTTGTTTGATTCAAAGCTTTTTGAGCCCGCTAATGTTTCTTCAGGTTTGCTGATGCAGCAAGGAGGATTGAGAACAACCGGAGCCGCCCGGCTTCTAGTTAGAGCAGATACAAATTTGGAAGAACTGGAGCGAAGCGGTGAAGAAGCTCATAACGGCTTTGTAGAAAATTTGCTCAACAGCTTAAACGAGATCCAAGACGATTTTGATATTTGCATTATTGATACCAATCCCTCATACGATATTCGCCAGATTGCTGCACTATTAGCTGCAACCCATTACGTTTGCCCTGTCAACCTGAAACAAGAAGCTCTTGAGGGAGTAGAAATGCTTCTAGGGAGAGCCCAAGAGGTTTCGACCATCAATGAGAAACTTCAGTTTGCCGGATTGGTATTGAACATGGTCGAAAGAAAGCCTTATCAGATAGAAAACTTTAAGCAGCTTTGGGTATTGGCAAAAGATCTGATTCTGAAACAGGAAAACGGTCTAAAACCGGCATGGATTCTTAATCGAAATGAATATGCAGCGGCGCAAGGACAGCATCGGCCGGTATGGGTAAGTAAAAACTCAAAACCCGGTGAGGCATGGTACGAGCTAAGGACGGTCTTCCTAAATTTAGCAGCAGCTCTTAATTTACCTGAAAACAATCCTCTTCGTGTGGTTTGGAACGAGGACGGAAGTTTAGCCGTTGTGAACAGCTCCAGGGAGGATAATTGAAATGGCTCTGAACTTGAATCGGCTAAGTAAGATCGCAAGCGGCAAAAAGTCAGTCCTGAATACTGAAGGCAAGATTTTAGACATCGAATTAGACAAAATTAAACCTGATCCTAACCAGCCAAGAAAACAATTTAATGACGCGGAACTCTCAGAGCTATCCGCCAGTATCCAAGAATATGGGCTGCTTCAGCCAATAGTTGTCCGAGCTAATTCAGATGATACGTTCACAATTATCAGCGGAGAGAGGCGTTTTCGGGCGAGCCAACTCCTTCAGGCTAAGTCAATTAAAGCGATTGTGAATACTTCGATTGCAGCTGAAAACATTAGCTATGCCCAGATGGCAGAAAACTTGAAGCGATCTTCACTAACTGTCGTTGAGGTCGCTGACTTTATCTGTGAGCGGATTTCTTTAGGAGAAAAACAGGTAGAAATTGCCGAAAAACTTGGATTGGAAAAAGCTCTGGTGTCCAAGTATTCAGCTTGGAAAGAGTTTCCGGAAGAGATTCAATCAGCCTTAGCGGAAAAGAAAATAAATAGTATCCAGACGGCCTATATTCTCTATAAAAAATGGATAGAGCATCCGTCAGAAGTAGAAAGTTTCCTTGAAGGCCGGGAGTTTATTTCAAAAGCAGAGGCGAACAACTTCAATCCTCAAAGTTGTTCCGGAACAACTTTTTCGACTGAATCTGAAGACGCCGCCGATATTTTGCCTCAAGAGCAAAACGAAAAAATAGAAGGTGAACAAATCGAGTTTTCAGATAAGGAGACAGTTGCTGAAGAATCTCAAGCAGAAGCCGACGAGTTTTTCCCAGGGGCAAAGATTGATGAATCTTGCTACCAGCCTCTGGAAGATCAGAATGAGATAGACAACGAGCAAGAAGAGAATGCAGAGGAAGCATTTAAAGAAAGCCCTAGTGAGGACTCTTTTGATGATGTTGATCCATCCGTAGAAAGTTTCCCGGATGAAGAAATAAAAGAGCAGCTCTATAAAAAACCGATAATTTTTTGCCTTGTTGACGGAAGGGAATGTGAACTTCTTTATAAACGAAAAGCTTCGGACGGTATTGTCTGTGTAAAATTTGAAGACGGATCAGAGCAAGAAGTAATTGCAGAGACAGTACAACTTAATCGTATTTGTGAATCTTAACCCTCCATAGTTAATAGAGAGACCCTCCCTTTGGTTGCCTCGGAATTTTTCCGAGGTATTTTTTTATTTTTCGACTGACTCGCCTTGTCTCTCTACATAGGCATTCAAAGCAAAGTTTTTTCTCCCGGATGCGGATGCTTCCACCAGTGCTGTTTCTCAACAGTGCTGATTAAAGCATCAGATCCTTTTCCCGAGGTATAAAAAATGGATAGATTAAAAAAGATCAGAATGGGTTCCGGTACGAACCGCAATAATTTCTTTACTTGTCTTTTTGTATATCAGAAGCCAGTCAGGTTCTATGTGCAGTTCCCGATGGTTCTTCCAGTTCCCTTTGAGCGGATGATCATGCAGCCGTTGGGGCAACACCTCTTCCCAGACAAGAGATTGGATAATTTGCTCCAATTTTTGGATATCCTTTCCGCGCTTTTCTACCAAATCCAAATCTTTATCAAAAAGTTTGGTTGTTCCAAAAAGAAGCATTATTTGCCTCGACTCCTAAAGTATGAGGACACGCTCTCGTGGTATGTCACTTCCCCTTCATCGGCAGCTTGCATGGCTCGAGCAGTCTCTTGGTTTGGAACTTCAATAGAAAAGGGCATTTTCTTCTCATTAACTAACTTGAGAAGAGAAATCCGGAAAAAATCAGAAAAATTTAACCCCATAGAGCTCAGAAGCTCGGAGGCTTCTTTTTTGAGCTCTTTATTAACCCGAATTCGAATCGAATCATCACTGGCAGTAGTGGGCATCTAAGGCCTCCGTTGCAACATTGTTGCTACATATTATAAAGGAAGTTAAATGAACAAAATCTTCAAGAAGATCTGGAGCGAATCTCGGGGATGCTTTGTTGTTGTCTCCGAGACTGCAAGTTCGATAAGTCGAAGCAAGGGAAAAGTAACATCTTTGATTCTCGTTACATTTCTAGCAGCTTCAAACGTATTCGCTCTGACAACGCATAACGGAAATGTTGAATTAGGCACTCTAAGAGATGGAGAAAAACGTACTTTAGTAGATAGCTTCGTCATTAACGGAAACGCAACAGCAAACACTCCGGAGCTGTATATTTCTTGGACTTCTAAAAATTTCCGAGGAATGGAAAACCAATCTCTGTTAGTTAACGGTAGCTTGGATTCCAGCTCTCCACTGTTTGTCATTGTCCATAAAGGGGATGGAGCGTCGAAAATTTCGGGCAGCCTTGAAGTGGCTGGGAATCTTAATCTTCATAGCGGTCTTTTAAGGCTTGGCAGCGGCAATTCTAATGATGGAGGTGAAGTTAACTCTTCTCTGGATGTTCACGGAACCCTAACTATTGCTAACGGCGCACAAATTGATAATCGGGCGGATTATCACCACGTTAAGCTTCAGCTAAATGCAGGCGTCTTAGACAGCTCCGGTTTATTTGACATTTCTTCAGTTGAATCCGGAACAGTTAATTATGGCGAAATGACTGTCCGCAATGGAACCTACCGACAATCAGGGAACGTCCAAACCTATGTCTCCGACAATATTGCACTCTTAGGAGGGACTTTAAATAACCAGGATGCACTGAACATCGGAGGGAAAAGCGGAAATTTTTCTGCCGGTAACTCATTGAACTTGGCCGGGGGAATACTCACCAACCGTAATTTGCTGACTCAAGTCGGTGGTTCGGTCAATGTGACAGCCGGAAGTTATGACTTCGGCACATTGAACAAATCCAATGGGGTGTTGAATAACGCTGCAACTTTAGTCATAACGAATTTCAATCAAAGCAACGGGACAGCTGCTAACTCAGGCAATTTGGCGATTGGCAATGCCAATCTTTATGGTAGTTTGACAAACACAGGCACGCTGTCTCTAACCGGGACGGTGACTTCCCGCGGAAACCTGAAAAGCTCAGGCACACTGAACAACCGGGGAAGCTGGACTGAAACTGCGCACTATGCAATTTCCGGAAGCCTAAACAACAGTGGTGCTGTCAACTTCCAAAACGGATTTGAATTTGCCTCCAACGGGCGTCTGAACTCCTCGGGCACGCTTCAGACGAATAATGCAGCCAATATCTTCGACTCGTTAGGCCGTCAGGGCCAAACCGCTTTATCGACGGTCAGTTTGCAAGCTGCTCTGCCGGAAGAAGTCAAAACTTCTTTAACGGATCTCTTCAGACACTACGTTCCCGGGACCGTTGCTCAAAGCTTAATTGATCATGCAACGTTTACCGGCGGAAAAGTGATCGTGACCGGCGTCAATCTCACGACTACGCAGTGTGACGATTTAGTCCAGGCATTCAAAGCAAAGTTTTTTCTTTCATGAAAGAGAACATCAGAAGTACTCCTTTGCGATTATTTTGGCAATTTAACTTTGGATAAGGTGCAAAATGCTTTTTATACCAACTGCATCCACTGGCTGGAAGAAGAATCCGGTCGAGTTGTATTTATCGTCCCTCGGCTCCCGTCGTTCTTCGATAACAATGCAAAACTGCATAAAAAATATCGCACGGGTTCTTGGACATGAAAATTACGAATTGATTGATTGGTCAAAACTGAGGACAAGCCACTGGACATTGATCAAAAAACACTTAACTGCAAGAAATTGTTCCGGTGCAACTGTTAATCTTTATCTCAATGCATTTAAGGCGGTCGCGAAGGCAGCCTGGTCACAAGACTATTTGCCCCAGTCTGCGTATTTAAAAATTCAAGCTATTAAAGCAGTGAAATACCAGCGATTACCGAAAGGTAGAAGTCTTAATGCGAAAGAGTGCAGGGCATTGTTGAACGCCTGTGAAGACGGCACTAAGGCTGGCGTTCGAGATAAAGCCATCTTTGCGCTCATGTTCGGCTGCGGCCTCAGAAGGGCTGAAGTTGTGTCCTTGAAGATGAGTAACTGGGATTGTAGCCGGAGATCATTTACGTTCATCGGCAAAGGAAACAAAGAAAGAATCGTTTTTCTCCCTAAAACGTTGGACTCGGTGATAGATAAATGGGTTGAAGTTCGAGGAGTGGGGCAGGAAGTCTTTTTCCCTAGAGTTTGCCCCGGAGCCAAAGAAGACAGCTTCATTTTCAAAGAAATGCTCTCCGGTTCAATTTATCGGATACTTCAAAAAAGAGCGACCTTGGCTGGTTTGGGAAAAGTAAAGCCTCATGATCTTAGAAGAACGTTTGCAACAACGATGCTGGCGAATGGTTGTGATGTATTCGTTTTGCAGCGGGCTATGGGTCACGCTTCAGTCAATACTACTTCTATGTACGACTATCGCAGCGAAACGCAGCGAAAAGAAATATGTCGCGCTCTACCGATTGGGTAAAATAAGTCAGTCCTGTCTCAATTATTTTGGAGAAATAAATGAATAAAACTGAATTAGTAACTGCCGTAGCAGAAGTTTCCGGCAAACCTAAAGCTGATGTCAAAGAGGTCTTGGAAGCACTGATGGGTCAAATCATCAAAACCGTAAAATCCGGCGATGAAGTGGCTTTGGTGGGTTTTGGCACTTTTAAGTCAGCCAAGCGCGAGGCTCGTGTTGGTCGGAATCCTGCAACAGGTGCAGAACTTAAAATCCCAGCTTCGATTCAGCCGAAATTTGTTGCAGGAAAACTTTTTAAAGACGCACTAAATACAAAATAATTGACTTTTAAATAAAAGAGGCCGCTTTCTCCGCGGTCTTTTTTTTGACCCGATAGACTGTTTTATTGTGGTCTTTTTTTCATAGTTAAGAAAGTCGAGTCGAAAGAAAGTTGTTCCGGAACAACTTTTCCTGAAAATCAGATCGGACATCAGTTTCAGCATTCCGGCTCTGCCGGCAATGCTGAAGAGAGGAAAATTCCGCCAGCATGGGTTACTGCCGGATTTTTCAAAAGATAGAGCCTCCCTCCTTGCGAGAGGCCAAAAGTTGATCCGTATCAACTTTTCGGCTTTGAGTTGCCCACAATTTTCCGGTTCGCTACGGCCAGTTTCGGAGACAAGCGCTCACCGAGGAAAATGAGGACAACTCTCAGCAGCCGGAGCAGTTACCCACAATTTTGCTGAACCAAATTATGGATAACTGCTGAAAAAGTCAACAACAGGAAAATCGAATCAGGGAAAAGTTGTTCCGGAACAACTTTTCCTGAAAATCAGATCGGACATCAGTTTCAGCATTCCGGCTCTGCCGGCAATGCTGAAGAGAGGAAAATTCCGCCAGCATGGGTTGCTGCCGGATTTTTCAAAAGATAGAGCCTCCCTCCTTGCGAGAGGCCAAAAGTTGATCCGTATCAACTTTTCGGCTTTGAGTTGCCCACAATTTTCCGGTTCGCTACGGCCAGTTTCGGAGACAAGCGCTCACCGAGGAAAATGAGGACAACTCTCAGCAGCCGGAGCAGTTACCCACAATTTTGCTAAACCAAATTATGGATAACTGCTGAAAAAGTCAACAACAGGAAAATCGAATCAGGGAAAAGTTGTTCCGGAACAACTTTTCCTGAAAATCAGATCGGACATCAGTTTCAGCATTCCGGCTCTGCCGGCAATGCTGAAGAGAGGAAAA
>CDYQ01032341.1_pt1 | contig 59402 bp, 49 predicted proteins | sample 557451 | NCBI WGS metagenome assembly CDYQ01 (sample SAMEA3182059, study PRJEB8094) | gut metagenome | biome: human; feature: gut; material: Stool; isolation source: human stools | place: Canada | collected 2012-11-26
GGCTCAGACCAACAAGTTGGTCTGACAGTCTGCCATCAGCAGCTTCACCAGTTCCATCTCTCGATCATCTAATCCGTGTGTTTTTTTCATGTGCAATACCTCACTTTCTGTGGGTATTATTGGCATTTACACGGTTCGGTATTCAGACTCAAATACAAAAACAGAAATCCTAACCGAACCGACCGCAGTCCGTTCAGTAATGAGGAAATCGAGGCACTCTGGGTGCAGCGGAACAATCTCTACGTCCAAATCGTACTTATGTTGATATACAGCGGAGTTCGTGTATCGGAACTGCTTGACCTCAAACGTGAGAACGTCCATATTGATGAGCATTACTTCAATGTCGTTGAGAGCAAGACTGAAAACGGAATACGCATAGTTCCCATAGTGGACAAGACCTACTCATTTTTCAGGAAGTGGCATGACGATGGCTGTGAGTATCTGCTGCACACTCCAGAGGGCACCCATTTTGACTATCGGAACTACTATGATTCCTACTGGACGCCTGTCATGGAACTCATAGGCTGCTCTCACAAGCCGCACGATACTCGCCACACCTGCATTTCCATGCTTACTGAAAAGGAAGTATCTCCCACGATGATAAAGAAAATCGTCGGGCACTCCGGTGCTATGTCGCTGACGGAGAGGGTTTATACTCATGTTAATGTGCAGGAGCTGCTGAGGGCTATAAACAAAATATAGAAACAAAAATAACCGCTGAATTCCAAAACAGCGGTTATTTTACTGATATAAAACGCATTGGCTGACAATGCTGTGGCAGCCACACTCCTAGAAATTACTGCCGTGTTTTTGCTTATAGATTTTATGAGTGTTTTTACAGTCACTTTGGTATGTAATATTTTCTTCATACTATCTCCTCCTCTTTTGTTTTCAGTAATATCTTCTAATATCGTTGATATAAAAGATATTACTAACATCGCAACTAGGAGGTTAACTGTCGGCATTGAAAGTCCTTGCATTGCAAGCCAATGCGTTTTATTACATGATGTATAAGGCACTCATCTTTCGATAAGTGCCTTATACTTTGTTAGTTGCTCGTTAGTTATGTGTTAGTTACGGCTGTGACTTTACTGTGTTTCAAGCAGTCCCACAGCGCCACAAACCGCATAAACAAGCGCTTTGTAAGCTCCCATAAGGGATAAAGATTATCTCTTGGAGAAGTTCAAAGGGCTTGGTTGCGCGGGTTGTTGGGGGCGGTGTTAGTTACCTGTTAGGTTCTGTGGGTTGTGATTACATATCAAGGCTGTTTTCGTTCAGCAGGAAATCATATACGCCGATGACAAGTATACCGTCCTCGGTGTAGTTCGGCGCAGGTGCGTCCTTTACAACGATAACCTTCTTGAAAGAATCATCTATCCGCAGCAGCGAGTTTGACTCCTGTTTCATTTTTTCGCTGTCGGGGATTGCAAAAGCGGATTGGACGTAATAACGCTTAGAGCCCTTGTTGCAGACAAAATCCACCTCAAGCTGCTTACGGACACAGTTGCCGCTTTTGTCTGCCTGACTTACGGTAACTATTCCCACATCAACGTTATATCCTCTTCCAACCAACTCGTTGTAGATGATATTCTCCATGGTGTGAGTTTCCTCAATCTGACGGAAGTTAATTCGGGCGTTGCGAAGTCCTATATCGCTGAAATAATACTTCTGCGGAGTGTCGATATACTTTCTGCCCTTTATATCATAGCGGGTGGCACGGCTTACGATAAAAGCGTCACAGAGATAGTCAAGATAGCTTTTTATTGTGTTCTGACTGATGGTCTTGTTCTTCTTGCTTTTGAAGGTATCGGCGAGCTTTTTCGGGTTGGTGAGTGAGCCTATTCCCGAAGAAAGAATATCGATAAGTTCCTCAAATTCAGCCTTGTTTTTAATGCTGTGTCTGCCTACAATATCGTTGATATAGGTTTCCTGAAACAGGTTTTTGAGCAGTTCAATCTTCTGTTCAGAAGTTGGCAGCAGCACGACAGGCGGCAGACCTCCGTACAGTACATACTCATTCCAGCCGTCGTATTTGTTACCGTTGTACACAGACATAAACTCCGCAAAGGAAAGCGGCTGAATATGCAGCTCATCGCCGCGTCCACGGAACTCCGTAATAATATCCCTTGACAGGAAACGGGCGTTGCTGCCCGTTACATAGACATCGACGTTGTCGATACGCATAAGTCCGTTCAGAACAGACTCAAACTCGCCAAGAAGCTGCACCTCGTCAAGCAGAATGTAGTACATTTTGTCATCGACAAGCTGCTCCTTGATATAGGGGTAAAGCACCTCCGGGTCACGGAATTTCTTGTTTTCAAAGCTGTCGAAGGCGATTTCAATGATGTGGCTCTTGTTCGTGCCGCTTTCGAGCAGGTGTTTCTTAAAAAGCGAAAACAGCAGATAGGACTTTCCGCAGCGACGTATTCCCGTCACAACCTTTATCAGACCGTTGTGCTTTTTTGCTATCAGTTTGTTGAGGTAATAATCTCGCTTTATTTCCATTGTAAACGCTCCTATTGAATTTTTTTGCATATGTTGCTATAAATTTTCAGCCGATGATTATATTATACCCGTTTTTTGCGGATTAGTCAATATGGGTGTTGAAAATATTGTGGGGAATATGCAAAAATGTTCAATGGAACTCCAGAGAAAATAGCTGTGGATATACTTTATCTCCCCTCCAAAAATCCCCCAACAAACGCCTGCGGATAAGCAAACTTCTTCTCGCCCAGCGCAAACTTAACTGTAAGATACTTCCCGTCAAACTTGGTGACAGTACCCTCCTTGAACACCTTGTGATACACCGTCATACCGACAGTAACCTCCGGGGCGGTGATTTCGGGTTTTGGCTGAACCGACGCTGGCTTGGGCGGCTCGGGGGATTTTATGCCGAATTGCTCCGTTACCGATTTCGGCTTTACGGGAGCGGAAATCGGCTTAAGCTCGGGCTTTGCAGGCTGTTCGGGGACATCGGGTATATCGGACTTCACGATACCCGACACAAGGCTCGCCTGCTGATTGTAGAACAGGCGGTTGTATTCCTCTTTGCGGATTGAGGTGTCCCAGCCGCCCACTTCGTCCTCGTTGTGGGCGTCAATGCCCGTGTAAACAAGGCTTGCGTCCTCGTAACGCTTGAACTGATAAATCGCTTGATTCATCAGATTTGAGTTGAACAGCCCCATTGTGCAGAGCGTTTCAAAATCCTTCACGTCAAGTCCCGTAACCTTTTTGAACAGCTGTGGCGAAATCTCCGTAATAACATCTTTCAGACACTTCTCACGCTCGTCCGTGAGGTACATGAAAATCGGAACTCGGGTCGCAAACTTGATGAGCTTTTCCTGTATTTCTTTGCGCAAAGATTTGCTTTTCTTTTCGTCCTCGGTGAGCTGCTTTTTCTCCTTTGGCGTGAGGTTTTCCTCGCCCTCTGCCTTGGCTTTCTTCACGCCCTCGGACTTGTTGATTATCGCTTCAATATCGGAATTAAGGCTGCGGAAACCCTCAATCTTCATAAGCGCCTCAAGCGCGTCCTTATTCTCGGTAAGGCGTTTGAGTGTTTCGTTATCCACGTTTACAAGCAGCGCAGACTCCCATCGCCGTGCAAGCAGCGTTGCCGAAGTACCCGCCATTGCAATATCCAGTACGTCCTGCGCGTTGATTGCTTTCATGCTCGAACCGTCATAAGCAAGCACGGGCAGGAAACTTATAAACTCCGACACTTTCTTTTCGGGGTCGGATTCGTCCACGTTCAGTCGGCAGGAGTAGTCGGAAATCTGCCGCAGCGCCCTGTCAAGAGCGAAATCGAACACATAACACTCCTGTTTCATTATCTCCGTTTCGCCGCGGTCGTTCTTCACCGTCCACGGGGACTGCACTCTGAATGCCGCCTGAAAATATGTTTCGGGGCTTTTCAGATTGCGCAGCATAAAAATCCCCGTCCACGGCTTTACGGTAACGCCGGTTGTCAGCTTGCCGCAGGACAGCGTAATTGTCTTGGTTTCAAGCGGATTGCCCATTGAATTTATGACAGGCTTAACTGCGTCAAGACCGATACCTGCCCTTGCACCCGAACAGTTGTTGATTTTATAATCGTGATAGAATGTGTTCTGCTTTTGCATAAGCAGATTATACATCGCATCACAGGAGGAAACATTCGGCAAAAACCACAGCGTATGCGACAATACGCTCATTAAACGCGCGTCGGAATAAGGCATAGGCGGACGCTCGTCCTTTACCATTTTCAGCTCGTCAATGCTTGAGGGCAGGTGCTGTCCACGTATCAGGTCAAGCCACTTCTGCACCTCGTTTTCATAGACGAAATGCGCGTCCTCTCCCTTGCCTTTTGCGGAAAAGAACAGGTTCAGATCGAACTCGTCAAACTCGCCATGTAACGCAACCTGCCGTATTTCCTCGGGGATTTTGTAGGTCATAAGTACCATTCGCGGCAGCGACAAATACGGGTTGTTTGCGCCCACCCACGCATATTTTTCACGTTGTTCGTCGGAGTAAGTCCAGTTGAAAATCTGCTCCTCAATGAATTCGCCGCTGTTAATCGCGCGGAACGGCGTTCCCGAAAGATAGAGATAGTAGTTTGTGGAAATGGGCAGGAATGTTTCGTTGTAGGCGTTGCCTGCCTCCTCGGTCTGGTATTTCTCTGCATCGAAATCCGCCTCGGCTTCTTCGTCGGGATTTTCAAACAGCTTTTTCGCATTCTCACGCCAGGCACCGAAATGGTATTCGTCGAAAATTACAATGTCCCACACCTCGGTGTGAATAAACTCGTTTTTCGCCTTGATACCGCCGTTTTCGTTCGTTCCGAGCAAATCCTGAAATGAACCGAAAACCACAATCGGCTTTGATTTGTCGGCAGTCTTGTACGCTCTGTCAAGGTCGATTTTGTTGTCCTTTGCGTCCTTGTTGGAGATGAACTGCCAGCCCTCGAAATCAACGTGGGACTGCAAATCCTCGTGCCACGCAGACTCAACAGCAGGCTTGAATGTCAGCACAAGCACACGGGAAAGGTTCATTTTCTTGCAGAGCTGATATGCCGCAAAGGTCTTTCCGAAACGCATTTTTGCGTTCCAGAGGAATTTCGGCGCACGGGTGGGGTCGTCCTTTTTTGCACTCTCGAAATACTCCATTGTCCGCATAACAGCACGGGTTTGTTCGGGGCGCATCTTGAAATTCTCGGTGCGCTGTGCGTTGAATTTCTCGCCGTTTTTCAGCTCGTTTACTGCGGCACGAACCTCGTTCACCGAGCAGAAAAACCACTCGTTTCTGTCCTCGCCTTCGTTGAGCTGCTTAATTCCGTTCTGTTTGAGGATAGTATGCACGTCGTGGTCGGTAAAGCAGGAGCCGTCGGGTCGCATAGCCGATTCGGTGTAGAGAATTTTGTACGGCACGGCGCTTGTGTGCAGCTGCTCTTTGATTCGGGCGTCAGCGTCACGGTCGGTAAAGCCGACTTTTATGTAGCCTTTGTGGGACGAAACGCCTTCAAGCTGGTAGGCGTAAATTGTGGGGTTGACCTGCGGCCGCTGCTTGAAAAAATCGTTATCGGGCATTGTTTTCACCGCCTAAATCCATTGGTTTTATCATTGATTCGATAAAGCTGATTTCCTCGTCCGTGAGGTTGTATTTTTGGTAGAGTTCCTCGTCTGTCCACGGTTTGGTGAAGTCTTGCAGGGGGACATAACAGAACTTGTCTTTTGTAATATTCATTGATGATAATGCCTGTAAAAGCAAAAACCTGCAAAACTTGGTTTTAATATATATTTCAAGATTTTGTGCTTCAACAATATTATCATAATCTCCTACACAAAGATAAGATTCTGTGCAAATCTCTTGAGGTTTTAAAAGTTCAATTTTAGCTAAAACCTTAACCTGTCCATTTTCGTCCGTTTCACCTATATGCCCCGATAAAGCCTTACCTATAATAACTTTGTATTTGTCAATAAGGTTTTGTCCTTGCAAGATTTTGTTTCTTTCAATATACCCTTTTCCTGCACTTGAAATCAAGGTTAAATCTCCGTTTTTTCGGGTGTCATTTCCACGAACAAAAGAATCAAGACCAAACGGTTTTCTTGATGTGATTATTGTTTCAAGTTTACTTTCACCAAATTTAAGAATTTTGTGAATAATCGAAACAGCAGAGTTATATCGTATAAAGTATTCAAATTCGCTAAGGTTTCTCATCTCGGTAATGCTGTTATTGCCGATTATATTTGTAAATTCGCAATCACTCTCATACTTTTTGTCGCGTAAAAAAATGCACACACCGCCGCTGATATTAAGACCAGGAAAACAATCTTTTGGATTTGGGTAATCAATTATGCGCTTAATACATTTATCGTGTAACATATCATATCTGAAATCATCAAGACCTTTTCCTCCGGCATACCATCTTGCCGGAATTATCATAAGAGTGTACGGTGTATTTAGCTTTTTCATCTGCTTTATAAATAAATTGTAGATAGGTTTTGCACTTGAACCATTTCCCCCGTCCGACAACTGATACGGCGGATTTGATATTATCACATCAAACTTCATATTGAAAATCTCCTCGGGATTTAGGTAATGTATAAACTCATAAGCGTGGGTTTCAAGCTCGTCACCCCTGCTGTACTGGCTCTCGGCTGCACCGCAGAAAACGCACTTGCCGTCACGCCATGTATGGTTTATACGCTTAAACCGAATATTTCCCTCGGCATTGTCGAACCTTACCACCGAATATTCGCTGTTCGGATATGCGCTGCAATAAAGGCTGCGGCGTGAAATCATACTTGTAAGCTCGGTTATAGCTATGCCGTAAAGCTGATGTTTGAAAATATGCTCCAACCGCTCGTTGAGGTCGGGTATCTGATGTTCAAGCCCTTTTCTGATGTTCAAGCCCTTTGATGAGCCGCTTGGCAATTTCACGCAAAAAAACCCCCGACTTGGTGGCGGGGTCAAGGAATTTTGCGTCGGGATTGGAAAACAATTCCTGCGGCAGCATATCGAGCATCTGATTTGCAACAGCCGGCGGCGTGAAAACCTCATCGTTCGACAAATTCGCCAGACAGGACAGCACGTCCGGATTATAAACCTTTTCAAAAATACCGTCAGCCATTTTCCCATAACCTCCTGTAATTGCACACATATCGGTTAATCAGCGTTCCCTCGCTGTCATTGTCGGAGAGGGTCGCCTGCGTATCCTCGTTCATCAGCTCCGCAAAGGTGAAATCCTGCCGCTGCATATTCCCGCCCATTATAAATGCCCATTCCGAAAACACAATAGGCTCGGCGGTGTCCTTTCCCTCGTCATCAACACGCATAAGAGTAAGAGCGTTGCCGCATACTATGTTTTTGGAGAGAATAAAGCGGACGGATTTTGCGGCGTCCTCACTGTATGCGGTTTTGGATATTGTTTTGTATTCCTTGTGCCAGATTTTGTAAAGGCGTTCCCGACACGCGGCGACATTATCCGCAAGAATATCCACGCCGTAAAGGCTGCTCACCGCAAGCAGAGAGTTTTTCTCGTAGTCAATCACGGATTTCCTGTATTTGCGTTTTACAACAGCAAGTTTGCGGTTCAGGATTTCGGCAAGGAAATTTCCGTCACCGCAGGCTGGCTCGAGAAATCGGCTGTCTATTCGGTTGCACTCGTCCGAAACGAGGTCGCACATCGCCTTGACTTCACGCTCGGCGGTGAATACTTCGCCGTGGTCGGACACTCGCTGGCGTGATTTGATTTGTTTTTCCATTGGGCCACCCTAATCTTGATTAAAAATCAAGCATTTTCTTCGAAATGTGACTAGCACTACAATAATTATAATACAAGTGTGAGCAATAGTCAAGTATAATTCGATACAATTTGACTGAAAGGAAGATTTTTTATGGATTATACTTACGATTTTGGCGCAAACATTAAAGAAGCAAGGAAAAGCAAAAAATTCACACAGACACGTCTGGCAAATGCGATAGGTGTTACTTACGGTGCTATAAGCAAATACGAAAACGGAGCAATTATACCTTCGCTCGAAGTTATGTGCAATATTGCGTCGGCGCTTGATGTTTCAATGGATAAGCTTTGCGGTTTCGAGAACAGCAGCAAGCTTTCAATGTACGCTCTTGACAGCAGTCAAACGCAGATTTTGCACGACCTCGCCGATTTGTTCCGTGAGCAGAACACGAGAATTGCCTCACAGCTTACCGACGAGCAATACAAGATGATAGGCAGAATTGTTGCCAGCTTTTTGAACAGGTGATAAAAAGCCCTACCAATGCGTTTGAGCATTGATAGGGCTTTTGTGTTGTGTGTGTTTTTGTAAAGCGGGGTATCGTTTCAAAATTATGATGACTCTCTCCCCGTCAGCATATAATCATAGCTGACATTAAACGCCTCTGATATTCTCACAAGGTCTGAAAAATTCAGACCTTTTTTATTTTCGGCAGGCATAGCCAAATCGTACAGGTCGCGAATTTTCTTTGAAGATATGTTTGTATCAAGCAATTTTTCCATAGTGATATTCATTTTTGACAGGTTGGATATGATTATCGCGGAAATCTTTACTTGAAGTTTCTTGTATTCTGCATTACCTGCGAGTTTGTCCAAAATATTCAGAATTAAATCTTTGTCAGAGATATTGCTATACGGACTAATGGCAGAGTTTTCGCTGTCAACCTTTGTGCCGGCAAGATATTCAACCGAGCAGTTCATATATTTGGCAATACGCAGCAAATCGGCAGCAGCAATAGCAGTTCCCGAAAGCAAGCTCCCTATGCGGTCCGGGTGTGCTGCAAGAACATTATAAACCTTTTTTATAGAGTTTCCGTCGTCGGATATTGCCATTTGTGCCTCTGCATTATCATCTTCAAAAAAATAATCAACAGGGACATTAAAGTATTCCGACAACATAGCGAGAATATCGGAATTAACTGTTGCGCCGTTCTGCCAACGTCTTAAATTTGCCGTGCTTAATCCGAGGGTCTTTACAAGAGGCGTTGGCTTAATATTTCTTTCCTTGCAAAGCTTCATGAGTTGGTTATAAAACATAAAAACACCTTTCCATTCTTGTCGAAAACTAACAAAGTTTTTGGAAAAGACAAGAAAAGCGCTCAAAAGTGCTTGAAAAAGCGCTCAAAGTAAATTATAATAAATCTTAAGGACGAGATAGCTTCTTTTAGGCTTTATCAAGAGTTCCTATATAGTATTATATCACATTTTTACGACAATTGCAAGGAGGTAAATTAATGAATTACATCGTAATACCCAAATTCACAGGTCGCAACGTCCCCATAGCCGAAATCGCCAAAGCGACAGGAAAAGACCCGCAGTTCATAAGGCTTGGCTTGCAGCGTGGTATCTTCAAGTTCGGCTATGCCTTCAAGAACAACAACTCATCGGAGTACAATTACTTCTGCCCCGACAAGCAGGTGTGGGAGGAGCTCGGCTATTTCAGAGAGGTGGCTGCCAATGAGTGAAACCGAGAACGATGTATCTTACCGACAGTTCCTGGCGAAAATGCTCGACCCGTCCTATCTCCCCACGATTTCAATGTCCGAACTTTACGAGAATGTCTACGAGAAAAAGCCGCCGATAATAGACGGACTGCTCTACCCGGGTACATATTTGTTTGTAGGTGCGCCAAAGGTCGGAAAGAGTTTCTTTATGCTGCAGCTTGCCTATCACATCAGCACGGGTACGCCATTGTGGAACTTCCCCGTGTGGAAAGGCTCGGTTTTGTATCTTGCTCTTGAGGACGATTATCGCCGATTACAGGAGAGGTTGTATCGAATGTTCGGTACGGAAAGCACACCCGACTTACATTTCTCGGTTTCAGCAAATCACCTCGGGAAAGGACTAAATGAGCAGCTGCAAAGCTTTATCAGCGAGCACCCGGATACAAACTTGATTATTGTTGACACCTTGCAGAAAGTGCGAGAGGCAAGCGGAGATAATTTCAGCTACTCTGCGGATTATGACACGATAACAAAGCTGAAACAGTTTACAGATAGTTACAACATATGCCTGTTGGTTGTTCACCACACCCGAAAGCAGAAGTCCGATGATACCTTTGAAACAATCTCGGGAACAAATGGACTGTTGGGAGCAGCTGACGGAGCGTTTATTCTTCACAAGGAGAAACGCACGTCGAACAAGGCGATACTTGAAATCTCGGGGCGTGACCAGCAGGACCAAAAGATTACGCTTGTACGGAACGAGGAAAAGCTGTGCTGGGATTTTGAGAGTGCCGAAACGGAATTGTGGAAATCACCGCCCGAGCCGATTTTGGAAAAAATAGCGGGGTTCGTGACAGTTGATAATCCTGAGTGGACAGGAACGGCAACTGAATTGATTGAGCAAATCGGGACGGATATTCCCGTAAATTCAATCACAAAAAAGCTGAACATTAACGCAAGCAGGCTGCTTAACGAGTACAATATCCATTACAAAAGCAGTCGCACCCACGACGGAAGAAAGCTCGAATTTTGTTATCAGCCGAACTCCCCGTGACAGTTCGTGACGGCTGTGACAGCTTTTTTGAGGACGGAGTGCGGTATCTAAAAAACCGTCACAGCTGTCACCAACCGTCACGCATTTCTTTTTCAGCTTTGCATTGAATGAAGATTTGTATTGAAATTTGTATTGAAAGGAGCATTTCTATGGAAGAAATCAAACAGATTTGGTGCGCAGAGGACAGCTGTTACTACCCCGAAATCAAGGTCGAGAACGGCAGGACGTACAAACTCGACACCGAGCATTTTGTCTACCTCGAACAGCTTGACTTTGGTTTCACCGAAGAAGAGCAGGAGCTTATGCGAAATCCCATTGACCGTTGGGGAAATGCGTGGCGGAAGTTTATGCAGGAGAACTACCCCGAGGAAATCCCGCCATTGGCGGGTCGGCTCAAATGGGAGCTGATACCCCGACAGATTGACAAAGAAGCTTGGGCAATGTGGGAGCTACTCCGCAGGCAGTATGCGCAGAAAAATCCTCGCCCTAAGTTATTTGTCGAGATAGAGAAATGGGAGAGGACACGGAGCCTAATTGTAGAACACGAGGTTATGGAGAAGATTGTTCTGCAATACAGGGGATAGGCAACAGTCAGGGGGTGTGCAGAGGGGTGTCCCCTTTGCCACACTCTTTACGAAGTAAAGTATAGTGTGTTACACTTTCTCTAAACAGCACTTTTGTCACAACAGAAAAGGAGATACAATGAGCTTCGGAATATGCAGAGTAGATAAAGTCAAAACTGCAAGCGGAATTGCGGGAATACAAATCCACGACAGACGAGAACGAAATCACAGCAATACAAACCCGGGTATTGATTTCAGCAGAAGCAGTTGTAATTACAGCTTTGTTGATGTTGATTTCGATAAGTATGACAGTTACAATGATTACATAAATCAGCAGATTAAGGCTCGCTACACGGGCAGTAAGGCAATACGCAAGGACGCAGTAAAAATGATTGACGTTATTTTCACATCGGACAGCGATTTCTTCGCTGATAAAACTCCCGAGCAGATACGCACCTACTTTCATACTTGTCTTGATTTCGCACGGCGAAGGTGGGGAGTGGAGAACATAGTATCTGCGATAGTTCACCTTGACGAGAAAACGCCTCATCTTCATCTGAATTTCATTCCCTTAACAAAGGACGGACGACTTTCCGCAAAGGATATACTGGGCGGTAAGAAGGAACTGCAACAGTTGCAGGATGATTTCTACACCGAGATTGCAAAGCAATTCGGCTTGGAACGAGGACTTCGGGCAGACCTAAACAACCCGAATGACATTCCGAAGAAGCACAAAACCGTTACCGAATACAAGCGTGAGAAACAAGCTGAGGAGCTTGAACAGCGTGTTGAAACCGCACAGAAGCAAGCCGAGCATATCGAAAATATAAACGAGATAGTCCATACCGCCGAGGCAGTAGTAACGCTATTTGGCAAGTCAACCGGCTACGTCAAAATGCCCGAAGCGGAGTTTGTGAAGCTCAAAAAGGCTGCAAAGGGTTATGATGAGGACAGAACCGAAAACAAATCTCTCAAGGCTCTGATAGACCGATTAAATGATGAGATAAAGAAAATGGCAGCACAAATATCGGATATGGCTCACAGAATGGTGAACTGCACCAAACAACTTAACCTTTTCAAACGAGCATTTAAGATGTCCGAAAACACTACCTATGATGACGTATTGCATGTACTTACCGAACGTGGTTTCTTCCAAAAAGCACCACAAAAATCACAAGGACACAAGAAAATATAAAGGAGGGCGTTTATGAAACTTGGAAACGGCGTAGGTTCTGTTTATAAGCTGTCGGGTAATCGCCGAAATCCTTACATAGTCAGAAAAACATTCGGCTGGGACATCAATACCGAAACAGGCAGGGCAAAGCAGCTCTACGTCACAATCGGTTATGCTCCGACAAGAGCAAAGGGACTTGAAATGCTTATGGAGTACAACAAAAATCCTTATGATATTGACGCTTCCAAAATCACCTTTGCCGAGGTTTACGAAAAATGGTCAGAGGAGAAATTCCCGACAATCTCAAACTCCAACATCAAAGGCTATCAGGCCTCTTTCAATAGCTGCGCTGTTTTGCACAGCAGAATTTTCAAGGAACTTAAACTGATTGATTTGCAGGGGACAGTTGACAGCTGCGGGAAGAACTACCCGACCTTACGCAAGCTGAAAGTCCTGCTCAATCAGATGTACGAATATGCTATGAAATATGAACTGTGCAGCAAGGACTACTCGCAGTATGTGGATATTTTGAAATACAAGGACAGAAACCCGAACAGAACCGACCGTTCGCCTTTCGGCAAGGAGGAGATAGAAGTACTTTGGTTACAGCAGGTGAATCCTTATGTGCAAATAGTGCTGATGTTGATTTACAGCGGTGTGCGGGTGTCCGAGCTGCTTGACCTGAAACGTGAAGATGTCAATATTGGGGAGCATTATTTTAATGTCGTTGCAAGCAAAACCGAAAGCGGAATAAGAGTAGTTCCTATCGCAGACAAGACTTACCCGTTCTTTAGAAAATGGTATGATGACGGGTTTGAGTACCTGCTCCACACTCCCGACGGCGCACACTTTGATTACCGAAACTACTACGACTCCTACTGGACGCCTGTTATGGAGCTGATAGGCTGTTCCCATAAGCCACACGATAGTCGGCACACCTGCATATCGATGCTTACCGCAAAAGATGTTTCGCCGACGCTGATAAAGAAGATTGTCGGTCATTCGGGGGCAATGAGTTTGACGGAGAAGGTTTACACTCATCTGAATGTGCAGGAGCTGCTGGAGGCTATAAATAAGATTTGAATAGGGAAAATCGCCGAGAGCTAAGCTCTCGGCGATTTTTTATGTAATCAATTTAGTATTGAGCATCAATCTTTGCAATTTGTTCAAGCAATCTATAAACTGTAGTTCCTAAATTGTTTGGGTAATCACAGGGTGGGGTAGTATCTAGCGATTTAGCTCGACAGATAGCAGACAGAATTCTTTCTTTGGTATACTTTGTATAACCCTTTTCCCTTATTTTCTTTCTACCTCTGCCTTCCAAGGGAACACCTAATTCCTCAAGGCGAGTCTTAAAATGGTCTGTTGGTTTATAAGAATGTGTATCAGTTACTGCCCATTGGCTGTCATTTTTATTATCTGTAGAATCTAATCTTACATCATCATAGTGAAGTAAAAGCCATAATTCAAAAAAAGGATTGCTTACTGCGTATTTATAACCACGTTTTTTGCATTCAGATATTACCTCCTCCCATTTTTGAAAATTGCTTTTTTTGTCTTTGGAAATAATGAATTTATTTGTATGGTCATCAATATCCATAACCAACCAGAATTCATCATCGGGATGGTTTTCAAAATCAAATTCATCTTTATGTTGTTCGCGATAATCATTCATCTTATTAAGCAAACTTTTCGGGTCGCCACTTGATACTTGCCTTTGTTCATCTGGAGTTCTGGATTTTGCTTTTTTGTTTAGAGCATCCTCAAGTACATTAATAACTCTGACTTTTGACCGTACATTGCCAAAAACAGAATTTACTATTTCCCCAAAATACTCCCATTCAGTTACAGCGCCTTCGCAAGAAATGAAAATAAGTTTACCGCTTGTTTCCCTTTTAGGTCTATAAGGAGATAATGGGACAGCGGACATCCTTGATGTTGTCATAATTTCTCCTCCTTAATCACAGGAATTGCGCCAAAACGTCCTGCAAGATAATCCTTTAAAATGTCTTGATTATCGTTGATGTCAAAATCCGAAAATGGTTTTAATCTTGTTTCGCCGTTATAGTTTTTCTCTATAAACCATATTTCTTCTTGCCTAAAGTTTTGCAAATTCAAAAGATTGACATCATGTGCAGTAAACAAAAGCTGAGTATTCGAATTAGATGAACCAAGAGAATTAATAATATACTTTGACAGTTTTGTATGAAGGCTTCGGTCTAATTCGTCAACTACATATATAGCATGAGAATCGCTACCTAACCTAAATAACATAGGCAACAAATCAAGCATTCTTTTTGTTCCATCTGACTCGTCATCGATATTAAAATCGACAGATTTATTATTAAGAAGATGTTCAAATTTAATCCGAACCAATGTAGTCTTTTGCTTCTTTCCTTCTTTGAAGATAAATAATTCGCCATTCAAACTTATAATACCATGTTGGATATCTTCGATATCGTGTACTATTTCAGCAGGAACATTATATTTTTCTGCTAACTCGAAAAGTTCAATATTATCTTCAACTGCTGAAACGCTTTCAACACCTGTATCAAGCAATTGTAGTTTTTCGGAGAGAAAGTCACCTAGTTGATTGTCCTGTTTTAGTTGTAATGGTAATGCTTGCATTTTTGTGTCGGGGTATATAATTTGAATGTTTCTAAACCATGAATAAACAGCTTCGGCAATATCCGAACCATTTTCAAATAGCTTATACAAGAACAATTGATTTGCTTGTTTTCCTTTTATGGACAGTGTCAAAAGGTCTGCTAGTTGACGTTTTTTGGTAGATGGTTTGGCATAATCATCGGTAATTTTTATCGATGTTGATTTTCTCGAATTAGTCTTTCGCTCAAACAAAGCTCTAAAATTGCAGTCTCTATCCAATATAGAAAGCCATTCTTCACTAACGTATACTCTATTCAAGGAGAAACCATAATTATAAACATTTTTTCCATCATAAAGCATAAATTCAAATCTAGTTAGTCCTTGGAGTTCATCTATATCACCCCTAAATTGATTAACCTTCATTGCAGTGCTATTTCTAGGTCCTTTTACAACATAGTCCCTTGCGAATTCAAGCGAATTTACAAATGATGTTTTACCCGAAGCGTTAGGTCCGAAAAAAGCTCCACGCTTTAAAACCTTCAAATTGCCAGCAACTGTATTAATTTCTGTGAGAAACTCATCAGAACTGTTTTCAAGCGGAAACATACTAAATTCAATATTATGTCCAATTGAACGAAAATTGCTCACGGAATATTTTAACAGCATGGCTACATCTCCTATCTATATTGCCTATCATAAGTATTGAACAGAATAATAACATATATTCGTTAAACGACTATTGATATTATATCATATTATGCAACAAAAAACAAGAATAAATCAGTAATTTAATCTGATAAATTAGGCGCTAACCCAACGATTAGCGCCTTAAATCTTGTTAGTTACCCGTTAGTTGCGTGTTAGTTACCGCCAGGGAAATGCTGTATTTCAAGCAAGTCCAAAGCGATACAATCCGCATAACCAAGCGGTTTTTATACTCCGCAAGGGAGAAAAAATTATCTCTTGGAGAACTGAGGAGCGCGACGTGCAGCCTTGAGACCGTACTTCTTTCTTTCCTTCATTCTCGGGTCACGAGTGAGGAAGCCTGCCTTCTTGAGAACAGGACGGAGCTCGTCAGAGTACTGGAGGAGCGCTCTGGAGAGACCGTGGCGGATAGCGCCTGCCTGACCGGTAACGCCGCCGCCTGCAACGGTAGCAACGATGTCAAACTTCTCGATGGTGTCTGTGAGGGTCAAGGGCTGACGAACGATCAGCTTGAGGGTCTCCAGACCGAAATAGTCGTCGATGGAACGGCCGTTGATTGTGATCGTGCCGCTTCCGGGATATACTCTTACTCTTGCAACAGAGTGCTTTCTTCTGCCGGTGCCATAGTAATAAGGCTTAGAATCGTACATTGTTCAGACCCTCCTTATATTTTGTATTCAACGGGCTTCTGAGCCGCGTTGTTGTGCTCTGCACCTGCGTAGCAGCGCAGTCTGGTGAGAGCCTTTCTGCCGAGTGTGGTGTTGGGCAGCATGCCGTTTACAGCGATGGTCATTGCCTTCTCGGGGTTCTCCTTCATCAGCTTGTCATAGCCGACTTCCTTGAGGTGGCCGATCCAGCCGGTGTGCCATCTGTAAACCTTCTTCTCCAGCTTCTTGCCGGTGAGGACTGCCTTTGCGCAGTTAATGATGATCACATGATCGCCGCAGTCGCAGTGGGGAGCGAATGTCGGCTTGTGCTTGCCTCTCAGAATGTGAGCGGCTGTTGCAGCTACACGGCCCAGGGGCTTGTCTGCTGCGTCGAGAATATACCAGCTGCGCTCAACTTCGGCAGCCTTAGGCATATAAGTTGACATATTTGTTTCCTCCTTATTTAATGATGATCCTGGCATTTCTACACAAATGCCACATGCAACATTTGATATTATACACGTTTTGTTTCGCTTTGTCAAGACTTTTTCGGCGTATATTTCAAATATATTATATTTTCTTTCGGTTTCTCTGCAAATCTCTCTGCTTTTCTCTGTTTCTCTGAATTCGTTTCACTTTTTATCTTGGCAACGAATGCAAGAGAAATAATCAGAATACGCAAGAAATAAAGAGAATATCTATAATATATTGAATTTGACAAAGCGTACTCGGAAACTCCACTATGGGGCTGTTATTTTGTCCTGACCACATATGAATGTTTTTCGCCAGCAACGCTGAGTATCGGCTGAGTCACAGCAGGCACCTGCCCAGGAGCCTCATTTTCTGAAGCCTTCCCAGTGTTATACTATAAAAATATAATACCAATCAGGACGGTGGAGGAATCGTCTTAAAAATCAACTTTTTTGATACGTTTTGTAAATGCTGATCAAAATATGACAAACTGTCGATTTATATAACAAGGTGTTCGTAATATTATTATTAAAATATACGCATTGTATATAACTTGTTGCGCTTAATACAAGGCGCTTTTCGTCTGCAATTGACAAAACCGCGATATAGGTGTATAATAAATAAGTGTGCGTTCCTTTAACCACACTCGGACGGTAAAAAATCTGTATAAAATTTTACTGAAATGCTGAAACTTTTTTCAAATTAAGCCTGACTTCTATTATGCAGGCAGTTAAGCGAGGTGAGCAACTGCGTGGGAAATCCAGATTTAGACAGCTATTTTGACGCTGTATACGCCGAAACCTTCAATTCCGTTTCAAAATTTGTGGTTAGCCACGCAGCCCGTTTCCAGGATTCTGAGGATATCATTCAGAATGTCTACACGAGATTCTATAAGAGGATCTCCGAAAAGGGCTTCGCTGATATCGAATCAGCGGAGGCTTTCCTTATTAACATAGCCAAGTTTGAGTGCCGGAGCGTGTTCTCCGGTTTCATGCGCCGCAAGGAGCGCGACGTTATCCTCTCGGAGATCGACGAGGAACAGTCCGTCGCCTTTGAGGCTGAGATGTCCCGGGATCAGAAGCTTCTCGAGGACGTCATGGCCGACAAGATCCTTGCGAAGCAGATTTTCGACGATATAATGTCCGGCGACGAGACCGTCGGGAAAATTTTCTACCTGCATTTCGTGTGCGATATGAAGCTTGAGGAGGTTGCGAATCGCCTGGATATGCGGCTTTCCACCGTAAAAACCAAGCTATACCGCACCATTGAAAAGCAAAAGAAGAAATTCGGCATTTAACGCCGCGGAGTATTACCGCCGGTTGATATTACCGGGAGTTTCGATAAATTTCGGCATGCGTGCAGTTCAAACGGTAATATCCGCACGGATTATTACGCAGAGTTACAACAAATTCAGCTAAAATCACATATAATATTACATGAGAAAGGAGGTCTGCCCGTATGAACAAGAACGAATTCTACAAACAGCTTATGAGCGAATATTCGTTCGACGCCGACAAAATACGCGAAAATGCGAAGCGCGGAAAGAATGCGCGGCAGAAGCTCCAGCCCATGTATATCGGCATGACGGCGGCAGCGGCTGCGCTGGTTGTCACGGTGGGTACGCTGGCAGCAGTGAACCTTACGAAGGACAACGGCGTTTCTCTGACCGATTCGGGTCTTGCGACGCTTTCCGCGAACGACCGCGTTATCCACGCGATTGAACAGCTAGAAAAAGAGCGCGGCAGCGAGGAATCCAAGGATTTCCTCGTGAACTTTGCGGCTCCGATGTCCCCGGCTGAGGTTCAGGCGGTTCTGACCGGAGCGGTGGACGGCTCCATGCCGGTAAAGACGCTCTATTTCGCGGACGGCACCAAGATGACTAACACAGACAGCATCGGAAAGGTGTTCACCTCCGGGACTGCCAGCCAGATAACCGGAGCTGCGGTTTACTGCACAGGCGACACCGCAGCGAAGCTACAGAGCGACCCCGCAGTATTCCTTGTTGAATCCATGACAGAGAGCGACTACGAGAACGCCGCGCCGGTCAACATCAGCGAGGTAGACACCTCTGAGGTCACACTGCCTGATAATTCCAACGTTGTTGCTCCGCCTGAGAAGCCGGATAACAGTAGCGTTTCCGGAGCGGGAACGTCCGAAGGGCTCGACGGCACGGTAGAGCCGGAGGTCACCGAGGAAATGGACGGCACCAGCGAGTACGGAGAGGACCCCGCCACGGCAGAAGCTGTGACGGAAGAGGAAAGCTCCGAGACGCCGGCGGATACGTCCGTTCCTGAGAATCCTGCGGAGAACGACGTCCCCGGAACCGTAGACGCACCGCCGGCTACAGTTCCCTCTGAGGTTGAAAATGCTCCGTCCGAGCTGCCCGCTGATAATAAGCTCCCCGAGGGAGTTACGCTCACAGCGAACGGTCAGTCGCTCGACAACACGCTTTATATAGACGCTGACGCGGCGTTTTTCCTCACGGAGGATACCTTCTTTGTGAAGAGCAGCAGCGGGATAGCGCTCTATCGCTATGCCGACGGCGCCGAGACGCTGATATGCTCAGAGAACATTAATGACCCGAAGATCGTTTGGGTCGATGAAAACGGCGGTAAGCTGCTTGTAAGCGGAATTAGTGATTACGATACCCGCGGAAGAATTCTGTGCGTGAACGCTCAGGGCGAATATATCGAGGATCTCTGCACTGAGGACATGGTAATGTCCGGCGTACTTCAGAGTGCAAGCTATAATGCAGACAGCAGGCTCCTTGTACTGAATGTCCGCGAGGACGGCAGATACTACGTCATAACTGCTTCCTGGGACAGCGGAAAGGCTGAATATATCGCGACTCCGTATGATTCCGACAACAAACTGACTGTTGCGGCGGCTTACGGCGGCACGGTCTACTTCGCTGAGAATTCCGGCGGCACCACTAACCTGTATTCCGTTGACCAGAACGGGTATGTATCTCGTGTCAACGACTTCGGGCAGATAGTTTCCGTCAGCAGGAACCTTGCGTTTACACACGCAGTATTCACGCCGGATTCCGGTTCGGCGGCGGGTTCCGTTGAGGTGTTCGACCCTGAATCAGGGAAGCTCATTCAGATCTACGGTTCGGATAACAGCAGCGTAAGCTTCGGCGCTTCCAGACACAGCTACTCCTGCGCGGGAAGTGTTTACACTATCTCCGGCGGCATGGCGGCAAACTCCGGCGGTCTGAATGTGACCGCGGCCATCGACTACAGAAAGAGCTTTTCGGAGAAGTATGCGGCGTCAACGAATTCTGCCGGATATGTAAGGATCACCGACAGCATCTACACCGCTGCTAACAAGTCTGCGCTGATGACGTTCAGCGATATCACGGAGAATTCATCTGCGGAGCTTCGCAGTGTGGTGAACGGCGCGATCGGCGTCAACAATGTGATAGCTCTCGGCGAGTGTCGTCAGAACGGCATTACAAAGCCGGAAACCCTTGTGGAGTGCATTGAGTACTACTATACAAACAGAGCTGTTTCCGAGCTGATGAAGCGCTGCGGAATAAGCACGCTCGGCGCACTGCATTACTCCGACGGAGGTCTGACCGCTGTAAACACTTCCGATACGGTGCTTGTGATAAGCAGCAATAACGGCGCTTCCGCCTCCGGAATGCTGTATATCCGTGCTGGAAGCTTTGCGGGAAAAAACGCTTACCGCTCCGTGAGCGTAAATTTCACAAAGTCTGACGGCAGATGGAAGCTCGATTCCGTTATTTAATCAAATAACTCAGAACCGTCCGCGGTAAACGGGCGGTTCTTTTTTACCCCGGAAAGTGAAAATTTTGAAAAAAGTATTAACATTTCATTAGAAATGTGCTATAATATAATGTGTATCCCTGCAAGAGGGTACACGCCGTACAAGACATGGACAAACCGCGCCGCATGGGCAGCGCAGGGGTGACTAAAGGTATGAACAAAAAGAAGATACGATACATCAAGATCAAGGAGGAACAGCCTAAGAAGCGTTCCTCGAAGAAGTCGCGCAGCCGCGCGGCAAAGAATTTCGGACATGCAATGACCATAGTTGGCACGACATTCTCCGCGATGCTGCTGATATTGGTCATCATGGTGTGCATCGTTGCGACGGTGCTTGCCGTGTATGTTCTGGACTTCGCGGATAATTCCTACGACGCGAACCTGAAGGATGTCGAGATGAAGTACACGAGCTTCGTCTACGGCTACGACGAGGATAACGAGCTTGTCGAGATAAAGCGCCTTGCCGCAGAGCAGAACCGCGTCTGGGTCGACTACGAGGACATGCCCAAGTGCCTTATCGACGCTGTCGTAGCTTCCGAGGACAAGCGTTTCTACACGCATAAGGGCGTTGACTGGTACAGAACCGCAGGCGCGTTCTTCTCGAACGGCGACAGCGGCGGCGGTTCTACGATAACCCAGCAGCTTATAAAGAACCTCACCGGCGATAAGGAAGTAAGCTGGGAGCGTAAGCTCCGCGAGATCTTCCGCGCTCTCAGCCTGGAGGAGAAGTACACCAAGATCGATATCCTCGAGAGCTATCTCAATCAGATTTGGTTCAACGGAATGGTCTACGGCGTCGGCGCTGCTTCAGAGTACTACTTCGGCAAGGACGTTTCCGACATCAACATCGGCGAGGCTGCCGTTCTCGCGGGAATGATACGTAACCCCTCCAAGATGTCACCGTACTATGACCTCGCCCGCAGCAAGCAGCAGCAGAATTACTCGCTGCGCTGCATGTACGAGCAGGGCATGATCACCACGAAGGAATACGAGGATTACCGTCTGAACCGCATTCAGGTACACTTTGCAAAGCCGGTCTACGGCGATGATTACGGCTATATTGACGAGCGTACGCTCACCGACAGCACGGACGACAGCGACCTCGACGCAGAGGTGCAGGATAAGCCTTATCGCGCATACAAGTGGAACGGCGACTACGAAGTCAGCCAGGACTGGTATGTCGACGCGGCGATCGACCAGGTCATCAACGATTTCGCCGACCTCAAGGGAATCACCTACACATCGGCGAAAAACGAGCTGTACAACGGCGGCTACAAAATCTATATCAATGAAAATATGAAGCTCCAGAAGATACTGGAGGAAAAATACCGCGACCCGTACACGGTGCTTTCATACTACAATGAGAATGCGGCGGAGAAGGATCTGATACAGTCGGCGTTCATTGTTATGGACTACACCGGAACAGTTCAGGCTGTTGTCGGAGGCCTCGGAGAGAAGCCGGGCGACGGTGCGTTCAACCGCGCGACCCAGGCAACGAGATCGCCGGGTTCAACGATGAAGCCGATATCCACTTATTCGCTGGCGGTGCAGAAGAATCTCATCACATATTCTACGCTGATACCCGACGAGGCGATAAACATCGGCACGCAGGACGAGCCGCAGATATGGCCGCAGAACTACGGCGAGGTATGGGGCGACGGAACGCTCCGCACTGCGTGGTATGGCGTTCAGCACTCATTGAATACGCTGGCGGTAAGGGTCGGCAGAATGAACACCACCAAGGCAATGTACACTCAGCTCACGCAGATGCTCGGATTTACAACGCTGGTGGAGTCGGATATCGCGCTCTCGCCGCTGTGCCTTGGTGCGCTGACTAACGGCGCGAAGCTGGTGGAGGTCGCCGGAGCTTATCAGATCTTCGGAAACGGCGGCGTTTATTACCGTCCGATGTTCTACAGCAAGGTCGAGGACAGCAAGGGCAACGTCATTATGGAACAGGATTTCTATGGAACTCAGGCGATCGACAGCGATTCCGCGTGGGTCACAAACCGTATGATCTACAAGGTGGTAAACGGCGACAGCGGTACAGGTCCGAAGGCGAAGCTTCCGAATGTGGAGGTAATCGGTAAGACTGGTACGTCCAACGCCGGCACCGACCTGCTGTTCATGGGACTTACGCCTGAGTATATCGGCGGACTGTGGATAGGATACGACGACAGCCGCGTTATCGGCGGCGCTGACGGCTGGAAGGCAGTAGCGCAGATCTGGCATGATGTTATGATCGACATTCAGGACACCTCGCAGGTGCTGAACTTCGTTCCGGATCCCTCGGTTGTGGAGCGTCAGTACTGCACGATGACAGGTCTGCTTGCAACGAATAAGTGCAGCTCTACTAATACGGGCTATTACCGTGCAAGCAACCTTCCGGAGTACTGCAACGGCGATCACGGCACCATCAGAAAACAGATCAAGGCAAATAATCCGCAGTGATTCTGAATTACTAATCCGTTTCAAAACAAAATAGGTAATAAAAATGGCAAGCTTCATGCTTGCCATTTTTATTAATCAAGCAGATGTATCAGCCCTGCCCGTAATAAGCGTTCGCGCCGTGCTTGCGCAGGTAGTGCTTGTCGAGAAGCTCCTGCTGCATTCTTCCGGCGGTCGGAGCTATCGTCAGCGCGTGGTAGTTCATGAACGCGACTTCCTCCAGGACTACGGAATTGTGGACTGCTTCGTGTGCGTCCTTGCCCCAGGTGAACGGACCGTGGCTCTTTACGAGAACCGCCGGAATGCTCATCGGGTCAACTCCGTTGAACGTTTCAATTATAACCTTGCCGGTCTCCTTTTCGTACTCGCCGCGGATCTCCTCCGGGGTCATAGCCCTGGTGCAGGGGATCTCGCCGTAGAAGTAGTCGCCCTGGGTGGTGCCCATCGGCTGGATTCCTACTCCTGCCTGCGCAAATGAAGTCGCCCAGCGGCTGTGGGTGTGGACAACTCCTCCGACAGCCGGGAAAGCGCGGTACAGCTCCAGATGAGTAGGCGTGTCGCTGGAGGGCTTCCACTTGCCCTCTGCGACCTTACCCGTCGCAAGCTCGACTACCACCATGTCATCGGCGGTCATTCCCTCGTAGGGAACGCCGGAGGGCTTTATAACTATCATTCCGCTTTCGCGGTCGATGGCGGAAACATTCCCCCATGTGAACGTTACAAGATTGTATTTCGGAAGCAGAAGATTGGCTTCAAGTACTTCCTGCTTTAATTTCTCTAACATTTACTTTCTCTCCTTACTTTGCCGCAGCGTATTCCGCCGCAAGTCCGCGCTTGTAGTTCTCCATGAATTTCCGGAATCCATCCGCGCCCTTTTCCTCGGGCTGTAAAGTTGTGGATTCCATGCCGCCGAACACCTCGCCGTCGAGGAACTCCGGCAGGGATTTTCCGCCGCCGCATACGGAGTAAGCCGCCAGCAGAGCCATTCCCCAGGCGCCGCCCTCTCCGGCGGTCTTCATGACGGAAACCGCGCAGCCCAGACCGTCCGCAAGGAACTGCTGAGCAACTCCCTTCGTCTTGAACAGACCGCCATGTCCGGTTATTTTGTCAACGGAAACCTGCTCCTTGTCGAACAGAATATCCATGCCGAGTTTCAGCGCCGCCATCGTGGAGTATATCTCCGCGCGGAACAGGTTCGCGAGGTTAAATTTGCCGTCCGGGGTGCGGAAGTACATCGGTCTGCCGTTCTCAGCGCCCGCGACAGGTTCGCCGGAAAGGAAGTTGTACACAACGGTATCGCCGCAGTCCGGGTCGCCGGTCAGCGCGTGGTAATACAGCATGTCATAAAGCGCAGGCTTTGCGATGGGGTGACCGCTCAGTTCCGCAAATTCGCCGAATATCTTCACCCAAGCGTCCAGCTCGGAGGAGCAGTTGTTGCAGTGAACCATCGCAACCGGAGCGCCGTCCGGGGTGGTCACTACGTCTATCTCCGGGTAGTAACCCTTCAGCGGCTTGTCAAGGACGAGCATTGCAAATATGGAAGTTCCGGCGGATACGTTGCCCGTGCGCGGGAGTACGCTGTTTGTCGCCGCCATTCCGGTGCCTGCGTCGCCCTCCGGCGGGCAGACGGGAACTCCGGGCAGGAGCGTGCCTGTCGGGTCGAGGAACTTTGCGCCCTCGGCGGTCAGGACTGCTTCCCTTGCGCCTGCGTTGAGCACTCCGGGGAGGACTTCCAGCAGTTTCCCGGAGAATCCCTTATCAGCAAGCAGTTTATCTGCCTTCGCGAGGTACTCCGCATTGTACCCGATACCCTCAACCGGGAATATTCCGGAGGCTTCGCCAACGCCGACCTGTCGCTTTCCGGTCAGCCGGTAGTGGATAAATCCTGCCAGGGTGTTGATGTGCGCGATATCCTTGACGTGCTCCTCGCCGTTGAGCACCGCCTGGTAGAGGTGCGCAATGCTCCAGCGCTGGGGGATATTGAATCCGAGAAGTTCCGACAGTTCGGAAGCCGCCGGTTCGGTGATGGTATTTCTCCATGTGCGGAACGGAACCAGCAGGTTGTCGTCCTTATCGAACGCCATGTAGCCGTGCATCATGCCGGATATTCCCATTGCTCCGTAGCCCGTGGGAACCACGCCGTATTTGCTCTTGACGTCCTCCGCAAGGCTTGCGTAGCAGTGCTGTAATCCGGTGGTGATGTCATCCAGGGAGTAGGTCCACACGCCGTTTTCGTAGCGGTTCTGCCAGTCGTGGCTTCCGGAAGCGACAGGCGCGAACGTGTCGTCGATGAGAACCGCCTTTATTCTGGTGGAGCCAAATTCTATGCCAAGATAGGTTTTCTTATTCTGTATTTTTTCCTGTATCGTCATACTATCACCTCTTGAGAGCCGCGGCAGCGTCAAGTAATGCAAGCTGCTGCTCAAAGCTGTTTATGTCGGTCTTGTCGTCGATGACCACAAGCTCCGTATTCGTCATCTTTGCAAACAGGCGGATATCATCGACAGTGAGCGCCGTGGAAACTACCGCATGATGTGCGCCGCCGGCGTATATCCACGCAGCCGCGCCGGTAGCGAAATCGGGCTTCAGCTTCCACATCAGTCTTGCGACAGGGAGTTTCGGCATGGGGGCAGGCTGCTTTACAAGCGTGATCTCAGCGCATACAAGACGGAATCTGTCGCCAAGGTCTATCATGGAAACCGCGATACCCTCGCCGTCAATGCCGTCGAATACAAGGCGCGCCGGGTCGGATTTCCCGCCGATACCAAGCGGGTGCACCTGAATTTCAGGCTTGTTTGCCGCGAACACCGGAGATACCTCTAGCATATGCGCCGCAAGTTCCAGCTCCTCGCCGGAAGTGAGATCGTAGGTGTAGTCCTCCATGAATCCGGTGGAACCCTTTCTTCCCTCGGACATCTTGAACAGCACCGCGCCGAGAGCCGCAGTCTTGTAGTCGCCCTCCGGACCGAAGCCCACGCCCTTTGCCATGAGATTCTGCGCCGCGATTCCGGGGAGCTGGTTCAGCCCGTGGAGATCCTGGAACGTATCGGTGAACGCCCCTATCTTTTCCCGCGCGATGAACTTGTCGAGAGCCGCTTCATATTTAGCCTGCTCGCGGACAGCGGCGATGTTGTCCGTCGCCATCGTGTACTTCTCGGTGTATTCAGCCATTTTTGCGTCTATTTCGGATTCGGTAACGCTGTCGGCGATTTCCACTACGTCGCCGATACCGTAGTAGTTCACGTTCCAGCCGAAGCGTATCTCGCTTTCAACGCGGTCGCCGTCAGTGACTGCGACATCACGCATATTGTTTCCGAGCATTGCTACCCTTAAAGTCCTGCTGAACGATACTGCGGAAGCCGCATGAGCGAATCTGCGGATCTTCTCTATAACGTCCTCGTGCTGATAGTAGCCTGCAACGACCTCGCGCCTGATTCCGAGCCTTGTGCAGATGAACCCGAACTCGCGGTCTCCGTGCGCGGACTGGTTGAGGTTCATGAAGTCCATGTCGATGCTGGCGTAGGGGAGCTTCTCGTTGAACTGCGTATGCAGGTGGAGCATTGGCTTTTTCAGGGCTTTCAGCGCTCTTATCCACATCTTGGCGGGCGAGAACGTGTGCATCCACATGATAACGCCTATGCACTCCCTGTCGGAGGAGGCGCGCACGCAGATGTCCTCGGCTTCGTCGGCGGTCTTTACCACCGGCTGGAATATGACTTCCGCGATGTCCGAGAGCTTTTCGTTCAGGAAATCAGCCATCTTGGCGCTGTCCCTGGCAGCCTGCGCGAGGGTCTCCTCGCCGTAAAGATCCTGGCTTCCGGTAACAAAGTATATCTTGTTCATAATAATTCTCCTTCACAGAAAAGCCGCACCGAACAAGTATTCAGTGCGGCTTGTGTTTATGCCTTTTTCTTGTTCTTTCTGGAAAGAACAACGCTCTGGATAACAAGGAACAGGCAGATCATTGCCGCAACGGTAATATTCGTCCACCATGCGTCGTCAAGTCCGAGGGAGGAAACGATGTTCTTTATCGTACTCAGCGAGATGACGCCGAACAGCGTTCCTATGATGTTGCCCGAACCGCCGGAGAGCATCGTGCCGCCGATGATGGAGGAAGCGATCGCGTTCATCTCGGCTCCGCTTGCATGGGAGGGTGAACCGGAGCCGACATGAAGGAAGTAAACAAAGCCGCCTATACCTGCGAGCACTCCGCACATCAGGTAAGCGAAGAACTTTGTGCGCTTGACGTTGATGCCGAGCATATTTGCGCTCTGGCTGTTTCCGCCGATAGCGTAGAAACCGCGTCCGAGCCTGCCCCACTTGAGGAACACGAACAGTATCGCAACTATCAGCAGCGCGACTACCACGCCTATTTCTATGTACGCCGGAACAAATACGCCATGCTTGTTGGTGGAACCTATTCCGGGGAGTGAAATTCTTGTTTCCTTGAGTGCTTGGAATTCTTCGTTCTCAACGTTGAACTGCGTTGCGTTGACGATGGTGGTCATGCCCTTTGCGAAGAACATTCCCGCCAGCGTTACGATGAACGGCTGTATCTCCAGATACGCTATCAGATAACCCTGAACAAGTCCGAAAGCGGTGCCTATTCCAAGGGCTATGAGAATAGAGGTCACTACATTGCCTCCGCCGTAGTCGAGGTTCATTGCACAGCACATACATACCAGCGCCGTAACCGCGCCGACCGAGATGTCGATACCGCCGGTTATCATTACAAGGCTCATTCCGCAGGAGAGGATTATCAGAGCCGCGTTTTCGTTGAGTATGTTGAAGAAGGTCTGCACCTTCGTGAAGCCGGAGCCGATGAACGCCACTGCGCAGATATACATTACAACGAATATCGCAATGGTGATGACCAGAAGCAGATTAGAGTCAGATAATCTCCGTGAACTGCCGTTGGCGTTTTTCAGAAATTTCATACTAATTCGCCTCCTTGACGGGATTTCTGCGGGAAGCTATCTTCTTGCGGAAAGCTGCGAGCTTGTTTCGTACAGTGGGAGCGCTGAGAACTACCAGGATAATTACTACTACCGCCTTGTATGCGGGGAGCGCGGTAGGAGCTACCTGGAACTTATAAAGAGTTGTCGTCAGGAACTGGATAACATAAGCGCCGAGTATCGAGGACGCCATGTTGAACTTGCCGCCGCTGAGGGCGTTTCCGCCGAGTGCTACCGCAAGGATAGCGTCCATCTCGATGTCCTTTGCAACTACCGAGTAGTTGATGGAGGAGATACGGCTGACCTTGATGAAGCCTGCGACTGCAACGCACAGACCAAGTATGACGTAGGTCATGAACTTGATGCGCGCAGGGTTCAGACCGTTAAGTCTGGAGGATTCGGAGTTTATGCCGACCGCCTGGGTGAAAAGTCCCAGCTTTGTGAACCGGAGCACCAGAGCAATGATTATAATGCATATCGCCGCAATGAATATCGGGGTCGGAAGCGGCAGTCCGGGAATGAAGTTGCCGAACCAGCCGAAGCTCTCATCATTGATGACGGGGAGCTGATTGTTGTTTATCCATGCCGCGATGGAACGTCCTGCTGTGAATAGGATAAGCGTTGCGACCATCGGCTGTATCTTGAAGTAAGCCACCAGGGCGCCGTTGAACGCACCAAGGAGCATTGATACGACAACGCAGGCGAGGAATGCAACGATTATCGGCGCATGGAGCGCAGCCGGGCTGACTTCGCCGCCGCAGAGGACTCTCAGAACAACGCTGCCCGCGACCGCGATAGTCGCGCCAACGCTGATATCCTGTCCGCCGGAGGCTGACGTTACCAGCGTCATGCCGATGGCAAGTATCGCAAGCTCCGAAGCGTTGTCGAGGATCGTGATGATGTTGCCCGAAATCACCATATCGCCGGCGCTGTTCGGAGCATATTTGATCGCGAAGAACGAAGGGTCAGCGATCAGGTTGAACAGCACCAGTATCAGCAGCGCTGCCAGCGGAATAAAAATCTGATTCCTGACCGCTCTTTTCAGAAAAGCAAGGAACTTGTTCCCGCCTGTTTTTTCAAGCGTTTTCATGAACCTTTTCACCTCCTGCGATCGTTTCCATTATCTTGGACTGGTTCAGGTCGGAGCCGGTAAGCTCGCCTGCGGTCTTTCTGTCGCGCATTACTATAAGTCTTGAACATACGTTCAGCATTTCGTCTATCTCAGAGGAGATGAACGTTACGCTCTTGCCCTCGGCGGCGAGTTTGAGCACCAGCTTCTGTATCTCGAGCTTGGTGCCGACGTCGATACCTCTTGTGGGTTCGTCGAGGATAAGGTATACGGGGTTCGCAAGAAGCCACCTTGCGAGGATAACTTTCTGCTGATTACCGCCGGAAAGCGACTTTATCGGCGTATCCGGGGAAGCCGTCTTTATTTCCAGCAGCTTTATGTACTCGTCGGCATATTTCGCGGCGTCCGCCTTGGATATCGGCCGGAACATTCCGCGCATTACCTGAAGCGCAAGGATTATGTTATCCTTGACGGACAGGTCGCCGATTATACCATCGTGCTTTCTGTCCTCCGGGAGGTAGCTTATGCCGTGCTTCATTGCGTCAAGCGGCTTTCTTATCTTTACGGTCTTGCCGTTCATCTTGACTGTGCCGCCGGTTATGCTGTCCGCACCGAATATCGCACGGACGGATTCGCTTCGGCCTGAGCCGAGAAGTCCGGTGAAGCCGTTTACCTCGCCCTTTCTTATTGAGAAGTTGAAAGGCGCTATGCCGGCGCTGCTGACAAGTCCCTCAGCCTCGAATACCGGAGCCTCGCCATTTGTCTCCTGCTCGACCTCGTGGGGCTTGTCCATGTCGGACAGCTTGTTGAGATCCTTACCGAGCATTTTGGAAACCAGCTCGACTTTCGGAAGATCCGCCGCATTGTACTCGCCTTCGAATTTACCGTCGCGCAGTACCGTTATCTTGTCACAGACTGCGTAAACCTGGTCGAGGAAGTGCGTTACGAATATTATTCCAACGCCGCGGCTCTTGAGGTCGAGCATGAGCTTGAACAGCTTCTCAACTTCCTGCTCGTCGAGGGAGGAAGTCGGCTCGTCCAGGATAAGCACCTTGCAGTCCATATCGACCGCACGGGCTATCGCGACCATCTGCTGCACCGCAAGGGAGCAGCTTCCAAGCTGCTGATTCGGCCTTGCCGGGATATCAAGCGATTCCAGAAGCTTTCCGGCGTCCGAATACATCTTCTTCCATTTGGTGAAAGCGCCCTTTGATCTGCCGATGTACATATTCTCGGCGACCGTCAGGTTCGGGCAGAGTGTGATCTCCTGATAAACCGTGCTTATTCCGGCTTTCTGGGCGTCCTGGGTCGATCTGATAACGACAGGCTCAGGATTGCCGGACATATAGATATTGCCGCCGTCCTTTTCGTATACACCGGTGAGTACTTTTATAAGTGTGGATTTACCAGCGCCGTTCTCGCCCATCAGCGCGTGTATTTCGCCCTTTCGCAGTGTGAATTCAACGTTCTGGAGCGCTTTCACACCGGGGAATTCCTTACATATGCCCTCTAGCCTGAGAACAACATTTTCATCACGCATTGTCTTCGCCTCCGGTTTGTTAGTTAACAGAATGGTCCGATACAAGGGATGTGTTATCCATCATATCGGACCGTTTCCGTCATGGCTGATCAGCTGATTCAGCTAGGCTGTTCAGAACGATCAGATACCGTACTTGTCAACGTCCTCCTGAGTGATCGTGGAGGCGTCGAAGCCCTTCTCGTCCATAATGATGACCTTGTTTTCGGGAGACTTGCCGTTCTCAAGGTCCTTGATGATGGAGTCGATGTAGGAAGCCTGGAAAGGATTGCACTGACCGTCGTAGTTCCAGCTGCCGGAAAGGAGGTTCTCAAGAGCCCACTTGTTGCAGTCGAAGCCCATTACGATAACGTCCTTGCCAACGCCGTGGGAGATGTTAGCCTTGTCGAGGGCTGCAACTGCGCCCTTTGCCATATCGTCGTTCTCGGCGTAGATAACGTTGAAGGAAGTGCCGCTGTCGATGATGGACTGAACGATCTGCTGTGCTGTTTCTGCGTTCCAGTCAGCGGTCTGCTGTGTAACGAGGTTCCAGCTGTCGTTCTCGGCTACCTTGGTGTCGAGGGCGCCGGTTCTGCCGACCTGTGCAGCGGAGCCCATCGTGCCCTGGATATGTACTATGTTGTACTCCGAAAGTCCCTGGGAAGCCAGCCAGTCAACTGCGGTCTGACCTTCCTTAGCCATGTCAGATACGATGGAAGCCTCGTACAGGCTTTCGTCAGCGTCGATGGTTCTGTCGAACAGGATAACCTTGATTCCCTGAGCCTGGGCGTCCTTGAGTACTGAATCCCAGCCGGAAGTACCAGCGGCGGAGATCAGCAGGTAGTCCACCTCGGACTGAATGAATGTCTGCGCTGCTGCGATCTGCTCGTCGTTCTTAAGGCTGTATGCAAAGGATGCGTCGTAGCCGTTCTCCTCTGTGAATGTAGCCTTCATGTCCTTATCGTTCGCTGTACGATAGCCGGACTCGTTGGGGTCGTTGTTGATTATTCCTACTTTAATGAGGTCTCCGCTTGCAGAACCAGAGCCAGATCCGCTGCTGCCGGATTCAGCAGTGCTGCCGCTGCCTGAGCTGCAGCCTGCAAATACGCTTGCAGTGAGTGCCAGACCGAGTACCGATGCGAGTATCTTCTTGATTTTCATAGCTTTTTCCCTCCGATAAAAAATGATCGTTATGGTTTTGTTTTGGAATGCTCAGAACAAATTCCCAGCATATTTGCTACAAATTTTATTTTTGTCTGCATTCCTGTTTGCTGTTCTTATTTTAGCACAAAGGCTCAATAAATGCAATGCATAAAATATACATTCTTTTGGGAAAACTTTTGTGCATATATGACAAGTTGCGCGTTCCTCTAACAAACAAATATGCCGCCGTACGAAAACATCTTGACAAATCAAGCACAAAGTTGTATCATATACGCAGATGGATTTGTATTCTGCTGGAGTTTGGATTTATACTTTATATTTATAGGGGCGATAATATATGACTAAATATGAAGCTGTCGCGCAGGCAATAAAAACTGATATTGAAAACGGCGTATATACCGAGGGTCAGGCGATACCTACCGAGGAGCTGCTCACAGCTCAGTACGACGTCAGCCGCCAGACGATACGCAAGGCGCTGGCGCTCCTGGTGGAAGACGATCTTATAATAAAGCGGCAGGGCAGCGGTTCGGTTGTGCGCCCGAAGCGGCTGAACCCGAGAACCGGAAAGATAGCGGTAGTTGCAACGTACATCAGCGATTACATTTTTCCGAGCCAGCTGCGGGCTGTGGACGAAGTGCTGTCCGAGAACAAGTACACCGCGGTTCTTTCTGCGACCCGCAACCGTGTCTGCAACGAGCGCGCTATTCTCGAAGAGATACTGAAAAATCCCGTTGACGGCATACTGATAGAGGGTACAAAATCCGCAATGCCGAACCCGAATTTCGATTTGTACGAGAAGCTTATAGGCATGGGTATCCCGGTAGTTTTTTTCAACGGATATTACCCGACCCTCAGCGGCACGTATTCCGTCTGCGCGGACAATCAGGCGGGCGGCGCCGAACTTGTGCGGCATCTTATTGACCGCGGCCACACGAAAATCGCAGGGTATTTCAAGAGCGATGATATCCAGGGTCATCAGCGGTATTCGGGCTTTATTTCAGAGCTGTTCCGCAGCGGACTGATAATCCCCGACGAGAACGTGTTCTGGTACACCACGGAGACAAAGGAAAATCTCTTCGATGATCCGGAGGAGGTACTAAAGCGCCTCGGCGATAACACGGCGGTCGTTTGCTATAACGACGAGGTGGCGTTCGGGCTTGTGAAATGCCTGCTTTCCGCCGGCAGACGCGTTCCGGAGGACGTTGCGGTAGTCAGCTTCGACAACAGCAATCTCAGCTGGATATCCCAGGTGCCGATAACCTCGCTTTCCTATGAGGACAGGAACATTGGCAGGATAGCCGCGCAGAAGCTAGTTGATATTCTTGACGGCAGGGATGTTTCTTCTGAAGTATTGCCGTGGACTTTTATCCAGAAAGAAAGCTCATAAATATTAAAACAGCGCCGGAATTATTCAGCGCTGTTTTTTATAAGGGAATCTCTAAAAACCGGTTTGAAAAGGGGAAACGGGTAGAGTGCGCCGAATGCGATGAAAGCCGACGAAGTAAGGCTGTATGCCTTACGAGGAGGTGCAACACGATGTTGCAGAGCGAAATAACCGGGCGACGGCATGGACGCCGTCGCATCAGAAATTTCGCTCGTTGAAAGAAGCAGTCGGTGTGCTATACACTTTTTCACTCAAACAAGGTTTTTAAATGGGTAAAGCTATATTGACCATATCAGTTTTTGCGTTTTGCGTTGCAGACTACATCAAGCATTTCGGATAAACTGACGATACAAATGTTAAATTTCTGATATAACGCAAGTTAAGCAAATGATATAATATAAACAACAAAACGGAACACAGTTCCGGGCAACCGTAAATACCTGAAAGGAAGGATAATCATGAAAAAGTTAATCTCCGTTATTACCGCTGCTGCCGCAGTCGCAGCAATTTCCGCTACCGCTGGCGCTTACTCCATCAACAAGGACCTCGGCTTTGGCTGGAGCACAAGCGCGACCATCGGCGCTGAGGAATTCGCAAACGTTACCCCCGACACAACAGTCACCATCACCTACGACATAAACGAAAGCCTCGCCGACATGGACGGTCAGAACTACTGGTGCATCAAGCCCATGGTGAACGATGCCGGCTGGCCTTTCATCAGCACACTTAACGGCGCAGTCCTTTCCGAGGGCGGCGACAGCTACACACTTGAGATGGACAGCGATTCTATGAGCTTCACTATCCCGGCTGATCAGCTTGAGCTTCTCCAGACTGCGGGCATGGCTGTTATGGGTCACGGCATTGAACTGCTTGAGATGACATTCTCCGATGAGCCTGTTGCAGCTCCCGCAGAAAGCGCCGCTCCCTCAGACAGCGCAGATAATGCAGGAACTCCCACCGAGGAGCCCACAGCCGGTGAAACCGTCGCTCCCTCAGACAGCACAGAAAACGTAGAAACTCCCGCCGAAACCGCCGCTCCCACAAAGGGCAATCCCGACACCGGCGTTTCCGGAATCGCAGCAGTAGCAGGCGCAGCGGTTATCGCAGCCGGCGTGCTTTTCACGACTAGAAGAAAGTAATTCCGTTTTCGAAAGGAATGAGCGTAATGAAAAACATCACACGATTCACAGCGGCGGCGCTTGCGATATGCTCCGTTCTCGCGGTTACGGGCTGCGACGAGCAGCAGGAGATGAGCAGCAGCGCTCCGACCTCCTCCAACACTCCGGCGCAGGCGACTACCTCGGCTACCACGGCAACCATGAACAAGGATGACGCGGACAAGATCGCGGAAATCGACATCGGCGCTGAAAAGCTGGAAAACGGCGTTGTAAAGTTCCTCTCGTCATGGGATCTGAACCCTGCAGAGGGACAGCCGGTCGCTCCGGCGCTGGAGATGTTCCAGAGCCAGTTCGGCGGCAGGATAGAGTACGTCAACACTCCCTGGGACAGCCGTTACGACAAGCTTGCGGTGCTGGTTCAGGCGGACGATTCCCCGGATATGTTCAGCGCAGGCGACATGGACGTGTTCCCCAAGGGCGCGATCAGCGGAATGTTCGACCCGCTCGATAATTACGTTGATTTCAGCAGCGAGCTGTGGGCGCCCATGAGCGAGGTAAACGAGCAGTTTGCGTTCAACGGAAGGCACTATGTAGGCGCTGTTGACGTAGAGGGCGACTGCGTGATGTTCTACAACAAGAACACTATCCGCGACAATTCCCTTGACGACCCGGCGGAGCTTCTCGCAGAGGGCAAGTGGACATGGGACACATTTTGGGAAATGATGACGAAATTCTGCGATGTTGACGCTGAAAAATACGCTACCGACGGCTGGTGGTTCGAGGGCGGATTTTCTCTGACAACAGGCGTTCCTTATGTCGGCATGAGCGACGGAAAAATCGTGCAGAACCTTGACAACGCACTGATTGAAAAGGCGCAGACATTCATGCTGAACATGAACACGAACAGTCTTCCGCTCCCGAAAGCGCAGTACAACTGGCAGGTTCAGCCGAAGCGCCTTGCAGACGGAAAGACCCTGTTCTATCCGGTAGGGCTGTACGCGATGTACCCCTACAACAACTATATTCAGGATTTCGCCGACAATCAGGAAGATGTAATGTTCGTCCCCATGCCTAAATGCCCCGAAGCCGACGAGTATTATCTACCGGCGAGAGTTTCCGGATTCTCCCTTATAAAGGGCGCAAAAAACCCCAAGGGCGTAGCCGCTTATCTCAACTGTGCAATGGCTACCCGCGACAGCGAGGCGGCTGTTGAAATAGGCAAGCGCCAGGCGTTTGAGGAGTACAACTGGACGCAGGAGCAGTGGGATATGTACCGCCTTGTAAACCAGATGACCGCCGAGCACCCGGTAATCGAGATGTACAACGCCGTTAACTCCAACGTAGCCGACCTCATCAACAACCCGATGAAGGAAGGCTACAACAGCGGCGCAAGCTGGACGCAGACCCGTGAAACTATCCGCGCTGCAGTCCAGGCGGAACTTGATTCGGCTAACGAAAAGCTTGCCGAAAAGAGCTGATGATCCATCCATAATAAAAGATGATCCATCCATAATAAAATAGGTTCAGAATGAGCCCGGTTAAATGCCGGGCTCATTCGCCTTTTCTGGGGAAACGCTGAATAAAAAAAGGGAATGCCGTTCTTCCGCACATATTTCCACCGCATGGGGAGGAACAATGTTTACAGCTTGGCAAAGTTTCTCTGGAGCATAGATCTCCGACCGATAGCGGATAAGCTGACTAAGGATAACCTGGTCATATACGGCAGCAGGGACGCTATGGCGTGCCATGCTGGACTTGCGTCGTTCTCATTGTACAATCTGACGAAAAATCGAGTTTTGCCAATAAGCGAAGCGTATTATTGGCAAAACTGACTGCACAATACAGCACAATCTTTGTGCTGTATTGCCCTAAATAACCCCTGACTGATATGGCCATGCGGCGTATATACACTAAAATTTCATTTAAATATAGTCCGGACTGCTTGCATTAGTGCGGAAAATGTGCTATAATGTAAAATGTATATCATTGTGCAAAACCACTATTTTTAAAGGAAATATTATGGATAATCAGGAAACAAATTTGATCTATGGCAAAAACGCCGTAACTGAGACACTCAATTCGGGCAGGGAAATAGATACGGTCTACATTCAGAAGGGTGCGGCTCTTTCGAAGATAGTCGCCCTCGCCAAGAAAAACGGCGTGGTTATCAAGGAAGTCAGCGATGAGAGGCTCACCGCCATCTGCGGAACCCCCAAGCACGGCGGTACCGCTGCGGAACTCGCCGCCGCTTCCTACTCCACGGTGGAGGATATCCTCGCGAACGCTGAACAGCGCGGGAAGCCTCCGTTTATCATCATCGCCGACGAGATAGAGGATCCACACAACCTCGGCGCGATAATCCGTACCGCCGAGGCAGCCGGCGCTGACGGGCTGATAATCCCCAAGCGCCGCAGCGCCTCCCTGAACGCCACCGTATTCAAGACCTCCGCAGGGGCCGCTGCGTGGCTCAAGGTGGCAAGGGTCGCTAACCTCGTGGACACCATAAAGCGGCTCAAGGAAGCCGGCGTGTGGGTCTACGGCATGGAAGCCGACGGAACTCCCATCGCACAGGCTGACCTTTCCGGCGCGGTGGCTCTGGTGGTCGGAAGCGAGGGCTTCGGGCTGGGCAGGCTGGTTCGTGAGAACTGCGACATGACCCTTTCACTGCCGATGTTCGGAAAGGTCAACTCGCTCAACGCGTCGGTCTCCGCCGGAATAATCATGTATGAGGTCGTAAAGCACCGCGGCTGATACCGCCGGATCACAGGATTTAGGAGAGATATTGATGTCTGATAATTACAGCATTGACGATATTCTTGCAGAAATAGACAGAAAGCGCGGCGGAGGTTCCAAATCCACCGAGAGCGTTACCGAAATAATCTCAGAGGCCGAACTCCACAGCGCCATGAACAGCACGTCGCATACGCGCATGCCATCCGCGGAGGAATCGGAGCCAGTTTCCGGGGACGAGGAAGCCCGGGAGCGCGCGGAAAGTATCCGCCGCGCCGCCGAAGCCAACCGCCGCAAGGCTGAGAAAAAGCGGCGCGAACGCGAGGAGCGCCAGCAGGAGCAGAGAAGGCTTGAACAGGAGCGCGCCGAGCAGGAACAGCGCATGCAGTTCAGCGAGCCGGAAAAGCCGGCGGAACCGGAGCACAGCGGCTACACCTCCGAGCTTTCGTCGCCGACTGAGGCGGCAAAGCTGTTCGGAGAGCCGGAGCCTCCAAAGCCGGAGCGCGTCGTTCAGCCGGAGAGCGAGTATGTCCAGCCGTATGTGAAGCCGAAGGTTTCCGGCGGGGACGACGATATCGTGTTCCATACCAAGAGCGACCTCGTGACCTCCGAAACCATGCAGATGAAGAAGCTCCAGCGCATAAACGAGATCAACCGCGCCCTCCTCGAGGCGGACCGCGCCGCAGAGGAGCCGGAGGAGCTGCTGGATTCCCTCAATCCGATGGAATCCCGCGAGAAGGCGGTAGACGGGCTGAAAAACTCCGCGGAGCCGCAGGGCGACATCGGAGATACCCTGGCTGTCTCCGGGAACGACCTCAAGAAGATGTCCAGCGGCGAGGCCGAGCACGTCAAGGAGTATTCTCCGGTGACTTCCCGCAGGAAGGGCTCAAAGGCGGACGAGGTGCTGTTCACCCCAGGCGCGCAGAAGAAGTCGGACGCGGCAGGGGAGAAGGACCGCAGCAGTGAGGCTCTGGTGGCTTCCCTCAACAAGAAACTCAGGGAGCAGCGTGAGAAAGACCGCGCCGAGGAGCGGACCGTGACTATCACCGATCTCTCCGACCCGAGGAATCTCCCGCCGAGGGCGCTCAACATCGACTACGACAACAAGGTGATAGACACTAGCATACTGCCCAAGACCGACCCGGTGGCGGCGGTACGCGAGGCGGAGGCTCTTGCGGAGCGCAAGAAGCGCAAGATAGCTAACTTCATGCTCGCCGACATCGACGACGAGGTGGAGGACGCCGAGGAAAAGGAAGCAGAGGACGACGATTACGACGATGAGGACGACGAGGACGAGATCATCGACCTCGACGACGAGAACGTCATAACCGAGAGACTTGCGAGAGCTGGTAAGGGTCTTGCGGGCCGCCTGACGATCCTGGCTCTGCTGACCGCCGCTGCGGCTATCGCGGCAGTGTTCTATTTCTTCAAGATAGACAGTATTCCTATACTGTCCGAGCTTACCAAGCCGGATATCTTCCTGTATGCTAATCTCACCATCGGCATACTCAGCTTCGGAGCATGCTCCAGCGTTATCACAAACGGATTTTCAAGGCTGTTCAAGGGTAAGCCGGACGGCGACACGCTGTGCGCGTTCGCGCATCTCGGAGCGCTCGGCGCTATCGTGATGTACCTCGCGGAGACCAACTACCTCGCAATGAACCGCTCGTTCTGCTACCTGCTGGTTTCCATGCTGGCGCTGTGCTTCAACACCGTTTCCAAGCTGTGCACAGTTCACGCGGCTAAGAACAACTTCCGGTTCATCTCCGGCGACACCGACAAGTACTTCGTCGAGTGCACCGACGGCGAGGACGCGGAACGTCTTGCAAGGGGCGCGGGTCACGGCATACCGGTCATCGCTTCCATGAGAAAGACCGAAATGCTCTGCGACTTCATCATCTCCACCTACTGCGAGGACGTTTCCGACCGCATTTCCCGCGTGCTTACCCCCATCATGATAGGAGTTTCCCTGGCTGCGGGCGCGCTCGGCTTCTTCGCTGAGACAGGAGTTACCTCTAATATAATGAACCAGTGGTCGTTTGCGGCTACTGTATTCTCCGCAGTGCTATGCGTGGGCGCTTCATTCACGGGCGCGCTCGTAGTTATGCTCCCGATGCTCAGCGCGTCACGAAAGACCAACGAGCGCCGCGCGGCTATCCTTGGCTACAGCGCGGTCGAGGATTTCAGCTCGGTTAATTCCGTGCTGGTCGAGGCTAAGACGCTGTTCCCGGCTGGCTCGGTTTCCATAAGGAACATCTGGGACTACAACAAGAACGGCAAGAACGGCTCTCAGCGCGTTACCATCGACGAGGCCATCATCTACGCCGCAAGCCTTGCGGTAAGCTCCGACAGCATACTCGCCGACCCGCTGTTCAACATGCTCAACTACAAGCCCGCCCTGCTCAAGAAGGTTTCCAACTGCGTTTATGAGAGCGGACTGGGAGTTTCCGGCTGGATAGGCAGCAGGCGCGTCCTGCTCGGCAGCAGGGATCATATGAAGTCCCACGGCATCACCGTTCCCGACAGCAAGAAGGAGACCGCGCTCAACAAGAAAAACGATGAGGTCATTTACCTTGCGGTCGCCGGAGAGGTCTGCATGCTGTTCTTCGTTACGCTCACCGCGAATCCGCAGGTGAAGCACCAGGTGCAGAAGCTCGCACGCAACGACGTCAGCCTTGTTGTCAAGACCGTTGACGGCGCGCTTACCGAGGGCGTTATCTCCGAAATGTTCGACATTTACGCAGATAACGTGCGTATCCTCCCGGCGGAGGCTCACGATACCTTCGACGAGCACACGAAGTACGCCGGAAAGGGAAGCGCCGCGGTATCCTGCGACGGTACGTTCTCTTCACTCGCTTCCGCGATAAACGGCGCGAAGGCGCTCAGCGAGCGTATCAGGCTCGGCTGCATCATGGAGATATTCGGCATTGCGCTTGGCGTTCTGCTTGTGTTCATCTTTGCGATTTTCCGTAACTATTCTCTGCTGAACGGCTTCTGGATCGCTGGATACAATATAGTATGGCTGCTGCTTACAATGCTGGTGCAGTCCTTCAGGCGGATATAGCATGACCCTTGACGAGGAATATATGACCCAGGCTCTGGAGCGCGCCCGGCGCGCCGCAGAGCTTGGAGAAATACCGGTCGGGGCGATAGTTGTCGACCCTGACGGAAACATCATCGGCGAGGGCTGGAACCTCCGGGAGCATTTGCAGTCGCCTACGGCTCACGCGGAGATACTGGCGATAGAGCAGGCGGCGAAGCGCCTCGGAAGCTGGCGGCTCACGGGCTGCACGCTCTATGTTACGCTGGAGCCATGCCCGATGTGCGCCGGGGCTGTGATGAACTCCCGGCTGAAACGGCTGGTTTACGGCGCGTTCGACGATAAGAACGGTGCGTGCTCCTCCGTTGTGAACCTATTTGAGGAGCGGTTCACGCATATTCCGTTCGTCCGCAGCCGCATTCTTATGGAGCAGTGCGGCGGGGTGCTCACCGAGTTCTTCAGGGAACTCCGCATGTCCCAGGATGACGAATAAATCTACAATGAAAGAATGTCTGCATGAATAAGTACCAGAAGCTGGCAAGCAACACCTTTGTTCTGGCGCTGGGGCAGTTTGGCTCGAAGTTCCTCGTGTATGTCATGCTTCGTTTTTATACGAGCTGGCTCGGCGCGGACGGATTCGGCGATGTCAACAACATTATAAACGCCTCGGCACTGCTGATATCGGTGGTGACGCTCTCGATAAACGAGGGTGTGCTTCGCTATGCTCTGGACGATACCATAAGAAAGAAGAACCACGTCCTCTCGATAGGCATAAACGTGGCTATGATCGGGCTGGTGATATTCGCGGCGTTCGTTCCTCTGATCGGAATGATCGACATGCTCAGCGGATATCAGTGGCTCATTTATATGTACGTTGCAACGGGAAGCATCAAGGGAATATGCGCCATCTACGTGCGGGCGCGGGGAAGAGTCGGGCTGTACGCCATCGACGGCACCCTTACCACCATCGTGGTTATCCTGCTGAATATCCTGCTCCTTGGTGTGCTCCATCTGGGAGTTGTGGGTTATGTGCTTTCCATTTCCCTCGGCGACATGATCTCCATCGTATTCCTGACCTGGAGAGCCGGACTGCTCAGGCAGTACAGACCTCTCGGCAACGACCGCGAGCTTGCAAAGGGCATGATACAGTACAGCGTACCGCTCATGCCTACCGCAGTCATGTGGTGGATAATCAACGTTTCCGATACGTTCATGGTCACGGCTATTCACGGAAGCGCCGCAAACGGCGTCTACTCCTTCGCGTACAAGTTCCCGAACCTCGCCGCGCTGGTGGTCGGGATATTCTCACAGGCATGGCATATGTCCGCGATAACCGAGCGGAACTCACGAAAGGTCAGCGAGTTCTATTCCAACGTGTTCAGCATGATGCAGACTATTATGTACATCACCGCGGCGGGTATCCTGCTGGTTCTGCGCCCGATAATCATGCCGTTCTTCGGCAGCAAGGAATTTGAAATGGCGTATATGTACGTTCCGTTCCTTGTGCTGGCGGTGGTGTTCCAGAGCTTCAACAACTTCCTCAGCTCCATCTACGAGGCGAAGAACAAGACCTCGCACTCCCTTGTCACAAGTATCATCGGAGCTGCTACCAACATCGGGCTGAACCTGGTTCTGCTCAACTCCCCGCTCGGCGTTATCGGAGCGGCTGTGGCTACGCTGGCGTGCTACCTTCTGGTGTACATCATTCGCGCTATTGATACGCGGCAGTTCCTTACCGTCAACGTTGACTACCTCAAAATGGCGATCAATATTATGCTTATATCAACCATGTCGGTGTGCATCATGACCCTTGACGAGGGTCTGCTGCTCAACGTCCTCAACTGCATTCTCTTTATTATCCTGTGCGCTATCAACTTCAAGACTGCGGCTCAGGCGGTGAAGCTGTTCATAAGGCGGCGAACCGGAAGGGGCGGAAATCCTGAGGACGGCGCCGAAAAGGCTGAGAAGTAAGAGCGGCTTTGAAACCGCAGACGAAAATCCGGTCTGCAGCAAATACAGACCGGAATCCTTCTATAACCAAAACTGACAGCCCGGAGGCTGTCAGCGTATGTATGAAATAAGGCTCACATGAGTTTGTTCAGGGTCTTTTCAGAGCTGTTCACTATCGACAGCAGCGCCGCAGCCTGCTTGGTGTATTCCTGCTCCAGCCGCGCTGTGGTTATCTTATCGTCCTCGGAGCCGCCGGAGATTCCCGCTGTTCTCGCGTGGATATCCTCGATGGCGAGCGCCGCGCTGGTAAGCCCTGCGACCTTCTCCTCGGGTACGCTGAACACATGCTCGTCGTTCGCTCTCCCCGCGCTGTGGACCATTCTGAAGCAGCGGTAGACCGCAAGCGATATGTAGGAGTACACGGCTTTGGAAAGCTCCGCGTTCTTCGCCTTGATAAGCAGTGAGAACAGTATCTCGATGGAGTTCGTCAGCAGCTTCTTCTGGAAGAATACCGACAGGCCGGAGGGCGTGCCCTCGTATTTCTCGGCGTCGGTGCTCTCGGGAAGCTCCTGCTCTGAAATTGAAGCCCCGCTGCTCATAGGCGAGCGGCCGAGCAGGTAATCTACCGATACCTTATAATAGTCGGCAGCACGCACCAGGAAGTCAAGTCCGCATTCGCGCTTGCCGTTTTCGTAGTGCGACAGCAGCGCCTGGGTGACGTCAAGGTCGGCAGCCGCCTGTTTCTGGCTAAGACCCCGTTCTTTACGCAGAAGCGTCATGATACGGGGGAAGTCTTTATTCATACATTTTCTCCTTAGTGTTATTTTCCCCATGGTTACTTTATTTTATCTATAATACCATATTGTATATTATAAACTGGATATTCCGATTTGTAAAGTGTCATATTTCACAAAAATACGACAGCACCATAGGGCATTATCTATAACAGTTATGCGCTTTACGGCGGGTTTCGACACCTGCCTGCGGTTAAGACGCTGTATATTGTGACCGAAACTCCGGGTCAGCACAAGTCATGTTAAAAAGCACTCTATAATACGAAAGGTAATATGATCATGAAAAACTACTATTTGTATCTGATACGCCACGGAATCACAGAGGGAAATCTCGACGGAAAGTACATCGGTCAGACGGATCTCGCGCTCTGCCCACAGGGTGAGAAGCAGATCCAGCAGCTCGTCAAGGAGGGCGTCTACCCCTGTGTGGAGAAGGTGTACACCTCTCCGCTCAAGCGCTGCGTTGAGACTGCGCAGATCATCTATCCGGATATCCAGCTTTCCAAGGTGGACGAGATAGCCGAGATGGATTTCGGGCAGTTCGAGGGAAAGACCCAGAAGGAGCTTGAGAACCTTCCGGAATACACCGCGTGGCTCAAGGGAGGTCCGGAGGCATGTCCTCCCGATGGAGAAAAGTTCGGGGATTTCTCGCTGCGCTGCATAAGCGGGCTTGATATCATCTTCCGCGACATGATGAAGAAGGAGATAACCCGCGCGGCAATGGTAACGCACGGTGGAGTTATAACGAATCTGCTGGCGGGCTTCGGCCTGCCGAAGGGACATCCGGCGGATTACATGTGCGGCCCGGGCGAGGGCTTCGAGATACTTCTTTCCACATTCCTGTGGCAGAAGGGACCGGCGTTCGAGATAAGCGGCAGGCTGTTTTGACAAACACGATAACAGGGAGGAACTATGACAGTACAGGATCTGCAAACAAAGCTCTTTGAGCTGGATATTCCGCATTACTACTACAACATCTGCGGCAGCGGCGACGACGATGATCAGAGGATCTGCCTCATAAACGAGGGCGGCAAGTGGCTGGTGTACTACTGCGAGGACGGAGACCGCATGGAAGTCAGCGAATACGCCGACGAAGCTCAGGCGTGCGAGGACTGCCTCTGCCGCCTTTCGAACTGAGGGAAGCGGCATGAGATTTTTCAGGACTGCCGCGGCATTACTGTGCGCGGCGGGAATTCTGCTTGCTTCCGCGTGCTCCGGCGGGCGCCGGGAGCCTAATTCTCCGCTGGAGGTGGATCTCACACCCGCCGCCGAGGAGGGGGCGGTCACGCCGCCGTTCTGGGTGGCGGAGGACGAACAGACCGGCGCGCAGGTGTTCCTGCTTGGGAGCATGCATGCGGGTACGGAGGAAGCGGTATATCCGGAGTATGTGATGGAGGCGTACCGCAACAGCACCTACGCTGCGCCGGAGCTTGACACCGTTGCTTTCAGCGGCGACGGCAGGCTTGTTTCTGAGTGCGCGGGGTATCTCAGGCTCGACGGTACTACTGCGGCCGAGGTCATTCCGGAGCATGATGGGGTTGTGGAGTATTTCAGAAGCCTCGGTATCTACAATGAGTCGCTTGAGTACATGAAGCCGTTCTACTGGACGTCTGTTTTCAGCTCGGCGGTGCTGGATAAGACCGGGCTTCAGACGCAGTACGGCACGGAAACAACGTTTCTGGAGATGGCTCACAGGGAGCGCAAGGAGATCCGGGAGGTCGAGGGGGCTGCGGCTCAGTACAAGATGATGGGCAGCGTTCCGATGAGCGTTCAGCTTGAGCTGCTCGGCGAATGCTCCGATGATGAGAAGCTCCGGCAGCAGGCGGAGTCCACGATGGAGCTTTACAGCGCGTGGAGCAGCTTCGATGACGAGTATTTCCGCGGGCTGGAGGTCTACGACCCGGAGGAGGTCACTAACCCGGACGACTGGCAGACTTATTATAATATGATGTACGCCGACCGTCAGCGGGAAATGGCGGAGTTCGTTATAAACGCGCTCCGGAACGGAGATCTCGCGTTCGTATTTGTCGGAACCATGCATTTTTATGCGGAGCCGTCGATAATCGACCTTCTCGGCGAGGCGGGGTACACTGTGAACGCAGTACGCCCGGAGGTTTCTCAGAGCGCGGATACGGCGGCATAAATCCCGGGCGGGGAGAATATAATTCAGCAGAACACGGTAACGAGCCGAAAGGAGCCGCTATGAAAGGTCTGCTGAAACGCCGCGCAACAGCGGAGGAGAGCCGCGCAAGGGCATTTAAAAGGGAATACGACGATTTAAAGGACAGGCTGGACAGTATCCGCGCAAACTACGACAACGTGAGCGACGAGCCTTCCATCGACGCGCTGATATACGAGGAAAACGCGGTGCTGTGCCGGTTGTCCGCGCTTTATCGCAGGGCAAGGGAGAATGGTATACGGCTGGAATTTCCGGACAGGTATCCCATTAAATAGCCGGCGCAAAAAAAGTATTCGAAAAAAATTGAGTTTTTTTGAAAAAAGCTATTGACAAATTGGCTTGCCTGTGATATAATAACATAGTCGTTGAGAGACAGGAACTCAAAAGAAAGAAATGCACTGAGTTATCAGGGTTTCCGGAGAGTTCAGAGATCTCGGCGGGTATATATGCGGGTGTGCTGGAACTGGCAGACAGGCACGTTTGAGGTGCGTGTGTTGTATGACATACGGGTTCAAGTCCCGTCACCCGCACCAAATAAAAAACCGTCCATTGGGCGGTTTTTTATTTTATACGGAAGTTTTTACGGGGCGGGTTCAGGCTGATGAATGATATTGCCAATATAACTACAGATAAGCGTTGAAGCCCACCTCTACGGAGATACGCAGTACTTCATCGGAAGCCAGACTGCAAATGTGCTGTTCCCGGAGTTCAACTACAATCGCCACAGCACCACACTTTACAACCGCCTGCTTGAAAAATCGGGCGGCAGTTTTGTTTTCAGGAAGAATAAATATTCGACCTACAATGACCGGGTGCATTTCACGCCGATTTGGTTTCCGGACAGGAAAAACTACACCGTATATGTCGAGGTTTTCGACGTGTGGTGTCTGGCTGGTCAGCTTTCGGTAAGGCTAACAGACCAGATATTCATTAATGGCAGCGTTTATAACGACTGGCACATCGCGCCGACAAAGCCGTAGATGTGGCATTCTGAAAAAAGCAGGAGCTGAAACAACTCCTGCTTTTCTCTATGATCAGTTCCCTATAAGGCTCATTATCGGATTGGTTCCAAGATGGTCACGGACGATAGCATAACCCATGTATGCGATATAAAGGAAAACAAGTATTCCTCCCTCAACACGGGTGATTTTTTTCTGAGTAAGGCAGAATATGTATGCCAGCAGACATATTACGATGTAAATTCCGAAATCCACAAGAGTATTGCTGAGGTCTGCTCCGGTGATAGTGATAGGAGAAATAACCCCGGAAACGCCGAGAATACACAGGATATTCAGAATATTTGATCCGATGACATTGCCGATTGCCATATCGTTTTCGCCCTTTTTGCAGGCGGAGATCGACGTGACAAGTTCGGGAAGAGAGGTTCCGACAGCGCATATCGTAAGACCGACAAGACTTTCGCTCATGCCCACGGCTTTTCCAAGCAGAGAAGCGTGGTCTACAACCATGTCGCCTCCCAGAACTATCGCGCCTGCTCCGCAGATTATAAAGAGCGCACACTTCCACCAGATAAATGGCTTCTCAGCGCTTTGTTCCTCGGAGGTCTGACGGTTTTTCATTGCTGCTATGACAGTCCATGTCAGATAACCTGCCAGAAGCACTACAAGTAATATTGCTTCAAAAAGAGTGATCTCTCCGGAAGCTCCGAAGAATATAAGCATTACAAAAAACAGCACGGATGTGAATATCGAAACCGGATAATCTCTATGAAGTATGTCTTTTGTAACTCCAAGGGGTATTACCAGCGCACATACTCCGAGCACGCCAAGAAGATTGAAGATATTCGATCCCACTACATTGCTGACAGCCATTGAATTCTGCCCGCCCAGCGAAGCTGAAATGCTGACTGCAAGCTCCGGTGCGCTCGTTCCAAGCGCGACTATTGTAAGACCGACCACAAGAGAGGGGATCCTTAGTTTCCTTGCAAGAGAAGAAGCTCCCTCTACGAAAAAATCAGCGCCTTTTATCAGAAGAACAAACCCTGCGAGAAGCAGCACTATGTCAATGACGATGTTCATATGTGACCTCCATATAAATAATACATCATTATTATAGCCGTATTCCTGTGTGTTGTCAATATCAAATGGGAACCTCTAAAAACCGGTGCGAAAAGCAAAAATGGGCAGGGCGTGCCAGATTCTAGGAAAGCCGATGAAGATGGCGCGCACTGCGCATTTTCGCTCACATGAGGTTTTTAGAGGTGACCATTTGGTATTAAACCAATATCTTTTTGTACATTTAAGGAAAATGGTTACAAGTCAATTTTACAGAGAGTAAGATATGAAAAACAAAAGCGAATACTACCGAATACCTGTCTGCATTTTCATTTTTGTGGTCGGAAGCATAACCGCCATGCTGTTTGCCAGCGTCCTGAACGATGTCCTTACGACCGGAAGCATTTCGACAGATTTGACGGATTTCTCAACAACAATTTCCGGTGTATTCGGCGGAGAAAAGCCGAGAAAGCTGTATCTTCTGTTGGAGGCTCTGGTGGTGCTGCTCTGCGTGGTGTATTATGTCTGCGCTGAACGGACGTATCAGACCGACACATACAAGGTCACGGACAACATCTCTGTCCCGGTTCCAAGCGGTCAGGGACAGCATGGAACGGCATGGTTCATGTCTGATAAGATAAAGTGAAGGGTGTTTGACTATATCCGCATTTCCAAATCCGACCCGCTTATTTCCCAGCTGGGTTCAATCGGCGAAAACCGATACAGAGCCATCGAAAACGGAGAAGAATTCAATTCGCCCAAAGCGGACCAGACGCTCACGGACAGCGCCGGAATAGTCCTTGCAAGAGAAATGTCCCGCGGAACGGAGCGCACCTTCGACAAGCTGTCAATTACGCTGGAAACCGTTGATTCGGATATCTGGGAGGACATTTTCGGAATTGACGAGGATCTGAAACAGTACGTCGAGCAGTCCCGAGCTTGCGCCCGGAAGCAACGGAATACTGTCGCAGTGCGGAGAGTTTTCGGAGCTTCACCAGTACACCTACGGCACAAAGGACATGGGAGTTCCCGAAAAAGAAATTACGCTGGCGCTGAAATAGAAAACCGCAGTCCATGCGAATCTGCTGGACCGCGGCGATTGTATTCAGGATATCTATGTGTACGATGTCTGGAACATGGACGAGCAGGATATCGCAAACGACACCAATTCCAAAGTGTTTAACCGGAGCGCCGTCACGCTGGCGTACATCATCGACACCGCCCAGTTTGAAGCAGACTTCGGATTTCCGTTTCCGTCCATTGACGGTGTTTCAAATAACGGAATGTATGTCCAGGGAGGTTTCTCGACCCGAACCGCCGCAGGGTACGCATTACTACTGCGGTCCGAGCGCAAAGAATATCGGTGCTGCGGCTAATCCGCGGCTTTGGTTCAAGGGATTCCGCACGGGTATGAGCGAGAAATTGTTCGGGACTATTCGGGCGGTTGAAGAGTGAGCGATAAACGAGAATTTGACACTTTGTATTTATCGAGAATACTCTTGAAACCATTTTGCAAAGCGTGATTTATTGAAAATAATGAATTTATATAGTTCTCCATTTTTCATATTAACTGTTGCTATTGGAAAGACTATCCACTTCCAAGAGATTTCTTTTATTTCCTGCATCGGCAAAACTAAATTTCTGTATTTTTTGTCAACTGTAAGCTTGTTTGTCTTGTAAGTAAGCGACTGACTATCGAGGTACAGACCTCCTCCAAGTATGCCATTGTGACACAAACTGCAAACAAAAGATTTCATAGAAACATCCCTCCATTAAATTCCGATTTGTCGATGAGATTATTATACCACAAACGCCCACCCCAGTCAAGCAACCCACGCTGAAAAGCGAATAACCACCAGAAAGGACACCTACCATTATAAACCCATTACTCATAACCAGAAAAGAAAACGCCGGAATCCTCCGCAGAATATGCTCCGAGCTGAACGCTGTTCCCCGCGAGATGATAGGCGAGGACTGGTCGTTTGCAGTATTTCTGAAACGTGACCTAAAGACGTAGCTGTCGTGGGAGCGCAGGGCAGAATAGGAGCAACGACATTTGCTGGATCAGGCATTATTGAATCCTTTTTGAAAATGCTTGACCCAGTAATAGCCGCCACGCATTGGATACTTACAGCCATTGTGATTTTAAGTATTGGTCACCTCTAAAAACCTTGTAAAAACGAAACGTCAAGTTTAATTGCTCAAAATCAAAATCTATAACACTTTTGTTCCATGTTGGAAGGAAACAGTTGACAAAGCCTGCGATTTGGTGTATAATTTACTAGTAATATTCCTGCTGCGTTTTATGACAAGGCAGAAGCAGAAAAAGAGCAATTGGATGACAGCCTGTCTGAAAATGGCAGGCGCAGATATGGAGGTAATGATTTGAAAACAGTACTTAAACGTGCGCTGTGCGGAATAACGGCGTTCGTTGTTGCAGCAGGCGCTATGTCGTACTTCCCGGCGGATACTTTTCCGGGGATCGCGCGCGGAGTGACTGCATATGCAGAAAACGAAACATGGCGCATCACTATCACAGCGGATAACTTAGCAGACATCAGCGGCGACGGCAGCTTGGAACATCCTTATGAGATAACCACTGCAGAAGAGCTGCTTGCGGTCATGGAAGCTCGCCGCACGATTTATGCAATACTAAATGATGACATCGTCATCAACAAGGATCTTCTGAAAAGAATTGATAAAGAAAGCGGCGAACCCTCGGACACTTCAGACAGCATCGTTTGCTGGCCGCCGATACCAGATGGTTGGTGCATCAACCTTGATGGCAAAAATCACACGATCAGCGGTCTTTACATCAATGAGAGCGGGAAGGCAGGCTTGTATGCTTCTTTGGGAGCAGGCAGCTTTAAAAACCTGACCATCACCGACAGCTTTGTTAAGGGCGGAGATAACGTCGGCGTGCTTATAGGCGACAGCTCATATTCTACCGACAGCCTGTCTGCCGATAATGTAAAGATTGAAAATACTATCGTGCGTGGAAATAATTGCGTTGGTGGTTTGTTCGGCAGTTTAGAGACTACAACGGATAAAACGAAATATACCATAACAAGTTGTACTGTCGGACCGAATGTGACCGTCACCGGCACGGGCAGCAAAATCGGCGGTATCGCAGGCAAATGCAGAGGCACTATAACAAATTGTACTGTCGGGTCGAAAGTGACCGGCACCGGCACCGACACCGACACGGGCAACAGAGTCGGCGGTATCGCAGGCGAATTCGCAGGCAAATTTAGAGGAACTATCCTTTACAGTTCCAGCGGAGCGACTGTCACCGGAAAGAATTTCGTCGGCGGCGTAGTCGGTTATGCAGGCGGCGTTGCAAGGATCTGGTATTGCCATAACGATGGTACTGTTAAAGGCGAAACGAGCGTCGGCGGTGTTCTGGGATATGGAGATGGAGGAAATGAAAACCCCATCAGATATATCTACAACACAGGCGATGTTTCCGGCGATAACGATGTTGCGGGTCTTGTCGGGACCGCAAAAATCAGCCCCAAATATTCCTACAACATAGGAAACGTCGCATATAATGATGGCAGTATTGCTCCGCAGCTGATGAACTATTCTTCATATTTTGCCGGGAAGCGTTGCCTGTTCTATCTTGAGAATACTCTTCCGTTCAGCGAAAGCGGCAAAAGGGAACAAACAACTACATTTAGGCCCAACGAATCAAATCAAACTGCATTAACCTTTACAAAAGATCAGGTGGATTCCGGCGAACTTGCGTGGAAACTGAACCTGAAAAGCGATAAATCCGAAGAGAACGGCTATGCCAACTGCTGGGTGCAGAACCATGGCAGTGATAAATACCCCACTTTCGGCGACGCCAGGTATGCGGTTTATCCCTCTAAAACAGGCTATCACAACCACGGAAGTGCAGACCAGATCGACTGCGACGACTGCCGCGGAGTTGCGTGGGATCCTTATTATCCCGTTTCCAGAAACTATTCTGGTACTCCTCATTATGAAATAACCAACTACCACGAGCTTCTCGGACTGGCAAAACTGGTCAACGAAAAAAATGAGACTATAACAGCCTCCCTCATGAACGACATAGTTTTCAATAAAAATCTTCTGGACGCAAACGGAAACGTCCAGGTAGCTGATCCTATAAAGTGGACGCCTAGCGGCACGGAAAGATTTTATTTCAACGGCAACGGTCATACGATTTCCGGTCTGTACGTTGACAGCGGGGATTATGCGGGTCTGTTCGGAAGAGCGCAGGGCGCTCCTACGATAAAAGGCGTAGGCGTTGTTGACAGCTATTTCAAGGGGGCAAAATACGTTGGCGGAATCGCGGGCGCGTATATCGACGTAAACGGCATAGAATTCGACTGTATGGCAGGTTGCTTCACTTACAACGTCAAACTGGAGGGAACCGAAAGCACAACTAAGATAGGTCAGTTCATCGGCGACATCAGTGGTAAAGGCAATGCAAAGCTGAACAGCAACTACTGCCTTGCAGAAAAAGAGGAACCCCTGCCCGGTATCAACTGCTCCACAATGACCGCAGAGGATTTTGAAAGCGGCAAGGTCGCTTACTTGATGAATAAGTATTTTACCGACAAGGGAAATGGTGACGTATGGGGACAGGTGGTAGCCAACAACGAAAACGTACCCGTTGATCTTTTCCCCACAGCATACAAGATAATCGGCAATGGCGGCAGCAATGAAGTGATAAACTGTGCTGGACAGTATCACAATCATCTGGGCTCGGCAACATGCCCGATATGCCAAACTGTTAATCCGCAGGAGCCTGCGCAGGATAACGGCGTATATCAGATAGGCACCCCCAGCGAACTGCTGTGGCTTGCCGACCATGTAAACGGGGTCAGTGGTAATCAGAAAGCAGTCCTCACCAACGATATCGACATGACCGGTGTTAAATGGACGCCTATCGGAACTAAGGATAAAGCATTTGAATGGGGCGAGTTCGACGGCCAGGGTCACTTTATTACGAACCTGACTGTAAACGACTCCTCTCTGGAATATGCCGGGCTTTTCGGCTATGTAACTGACCACGCTACAATAAAGAACCTCGGCGTTTTCGGAGAGTTCAGCGGCGGTGAATACGTCGGCGGTATCGCGGGTTACTCAGAAAACAGCGAGATTACCAACTGCTTTTTCATAGGAACAGTATCCGGAACATATACCAACGGAATAGCCAACGAAGACATCATCGGAGGCACCGTCAAAAATTGCTATTTCCAGAGCGATTCTACAGACATAAACGCCAGAACCGAGAAGCAGTTCAAGAGCGGCGAGGTTGCCGAACTGCTGAATATGCTGCCAAATGGCGGTACACAGGAAGTCTGGGGTCAGACTATCGGAGCCGACGCTTATCCCTGTGCGCTGACTTCCGACAACAAGGTCATCAGGGATTACACTAACCTCGGCTGGCATAACCATACCAACGGAACAACTGAAGATAACTGCCCAAACTGCGTTAAAACGCCAAAGCAGGAAAACGGCGTATATCAGATAAGCACGATACAAGAGCTTTACTGGTTCTCAGCCTATGTAAATAACACTGACAGCAGTATTAAGGCTGAACTCGCGAACAACATCACCGTGAACGAGGACATCAGCGCACAGAATCGCATTATCTGGACTCCGGCGGGAACCATCTCCAAGCCGTTCACAGGCACATTTGACGGCAAGGGACATATCATCAGCGGTCTTGTGAAAGAAAACTCCACAGAGCCGGTTGAACGGCTGTGATTTCAGCGGTAACAAATCCGCCGCGGTAATGTGCGGCTTCGTCGGCACAAACGGCGTTACATTCAATTTCTGCGGCAGCTATGAAAACAAGCTGGCGGAAACTTCCACTGCGGGCTTCGCAGGCATCTCCGCCGGAAAGGTAACTCTGGACCGCTGCTATACCGCTGACAGAGATAAGTTCTCCGATGGTAACAACAGAGTTTCCGTTTCTTATGCGATCAGCGGCAATGCTGCCGATGACGCAATGACAGAGGCGCAGTTCAAAAGCGGCGAGCTTACCTATGCGCTAAACAACGGCCTGGATAAAGCAGTGTGGTTCCAGACCATCAATACGCAGGCTTACCCGCAGTTCAGCGGTGATACGGTCTACAAGACTTCCCCCTGCGTAAGCTACACCAATGACAGCGCCAAAACCAATAAGCCTCATGACATCGGCGACGACGATAAATGCAAGGTGTGTGGAGAACGTGGCATTCCCAAAAAGAACAGCAATGGTCAGTATGAATTGTCCTCTAAACTGCATATGCTGTGGTTTGCGAAGAACTTCAGCAGCGGAGAAGACAGCGCAGTCCTGATGGATAATATCGACATGAAGGACGCAGAGTGGACTCCCATCGGCACAGCGGATAAACCGTTCAGCGGAAATTTTGACGGCAATGGTCATACGATATCCGGGCTGAATTATTCCGGCGAGTATGCCGGACTGTTCGGCTATATGAACAATGGCACGATAAGCAACATCAAGCTGGCTGATTCCTCCTTCGCAAACGGTACTGCAAGCGGAGGCATCTGTGCAGTCAACAACGGCGGAACTATCGAAAACAGCGCTGTGGATAACGTCGCTGTAAGCGGCGGAACCGCAGGCGGTATCTGCGGTCAGAACTCCGGAGCGATCACGGACTGCTTCTTTTCCGGCAATGTGTCTTCTGACGGAAAATCCGGCGGTATCTGCGGTTCCAACAGCGGCACTATAAGGAGCACTGTTTCCCTGTACGCCGGCGCCGCTGTCGGTGAAAACACAAACGGCAGTATCACAAATTGCTTATACAACATCGACATTGCCGGAAGACAGAAATTCGGCAGCGGTCTTGAAACCACAGGTCTGACCGATCCGAGCATTTTAAAAAAGCTCGGAAACAGCTGGAGCAAGGCAGTTAACACCACGACCGTTCTTTTCTATCCGGAGCTTACCGTCTTCAAAACGGACAAATACAGTGTCAGGGTAAAATATCGGCTGACGCTTGAAAACACCGACAAGGCACCGGCTTATAAGGATACGCTGCACTTTGTGTTCGATGTTCAGTCTGCTCCGGAAAACAGCAAGAAATGGAACAGCATAGTCGCAAACCTCGCATACAACGATGTAAGGCAGCAGGACTTTGAACTGAGCCTTGACGGAGTAAAGCTTGATATCGACGCTGCACCTGTCGTCGGAAACAGGCTCAATCTCATGCTGGACGGCGGGAAGATTGGCGTACTCTATATGGATAAGACGTTAAAGGTCAGGATAGAGATAACTTATCCTCTGAATGCAGGGAAGCATACCATATCTGTCAAGTACGTCGGAAGCGGTTTTGACTACCTCGCCGGAGAGTCGGCAGAATGCGCTTTTACTATCTCAAAGGCGATTATCACAGATCCCGAGGCTTCTGTTGAGTACGGAAAGGCGCTTAAGGACGCAGAACTGACCGAGGGCTGGGAATGGACGAACAGCAGTGCTGTCCCCAATTCTAAAAGCAGAAAATTCAAGGCGGTCATGACCGTTGATGATGAAAACTATGACCTTTCGGGCATAAAAGGGCTTAATGGCAATAAACTCACACGAGAAGTAGAGGTATCGTTCAAAAAGGCAGTTCCCGCTGTGACAGTCACTACTGATCCGTTCTCCGCACTGCCGGGCACAAAGATAACCGTAAGCGTTTCAGCGGTTAACCCCAACAATGCAAAGTTCAGCGATGTTCCCGCTGCGGAACTGTTCTACACGGCAGGCGGAACTGTAACAGCCATTACCGGCGGCAGCTTCGTTATCCCGGATGGTCTGGAAGAGGAAACCGTTATCACCGTTACCGCAAAGACGGAGGAAAACGAGTTTTATAAGGCAGGCAATGGTTCTGCCGAGGTCATAGTATCCGCCCACAAATGGTCAAGGGAATGGAAAACAGACAAGGACGGACACTGGCGTGAATGCACAGACTGCGGCATTGCAGGCGAAAAGTCTGCGCACATTTCAGGAGGCGCAGCTACCGAAACAACGGCAGAGAAATGCACGGTATGCGGTTATGTGATAACTCCTGCGCTCAAGGTGGTTGAGGCTCCGGTCATTACACCGGACGGCGGAAGCTTTACCGGTTCGCAGACTGTCACGATAACCTGCGCCACCGATGGCGCCGCGATCCATTATACCACCGATGGTACAGAACCTACTGCTTGCTCCACAAAATACAGCGGCGGGTTCACGATAACGGCAACAACAACGATAAAGGCAGTTGCTTTTGTCGGAGAAGCTAAAAGCTCCGTTACTTCGGCTGCATTCACGCGTAAGGCTCAGTCCGGTGGTTCAGGCGGTTCTGTCAGACCGACAAGGACGGATACAGAACCCCGACCTTCTATCGATGGTAAATCGATGAGCTGGGCGGAAATATCTGTCGAACTTGCTAAGCGTCAGGACGGCAGCACGGTAAAAATCATGCTCAACGGCGCATATGAAGTTCCGGCTGACGTCATCAGAGTTATCGCAGGAAAGAAACTCCATATAGAGTTCGTTGCGGACAGCTTAAAGAGCTGGCTGACAGACGGCGCTAAGATAAGCGCAGTTACTGCGGCAGATCTTTCGGTCATCCCGGGCAGCGCCGACAGAAGCGCACTGCGCGGCATATCTGGCGCCGATCTCAGGGTATCCGGCACAAAAATCCCGGCAGACCTGAAGCTCAGCTTCCGTAAGGAGTTCGCGGGTCAGTTTGCTAACGTATATAAGCCGGCGAACGGAAAGCTGGTATTCCATGGCTGCGCAAAGCTCGGCGCGGACGGCGCTGCGATTATTCCGGGTGCTGATTCTGCAGGCGAGTATGTTGTAATGGTGTGCGAATTCAGCGATATGCCCGGCGATATCAATAACGACGGCGTGCTGAACGCCCTTGACGCGTCGGCTGTGCTGAAATGCGTCGTTGGAATATCCCAGGGGGCAAATCCTCTTATGGGCGACTTCAACAAGGATGGTACTGTAAACGCTATTGACGCGTCAGATATTCTCAAGTGGATCATAAGATCCTGATGGATATTCAGCAGCCGGAATGTATTTTATGATATGTTCCGGCTGTTTTTTATTGCGGTCGCCTCTAAAAACCTTGTTTGAGTGAAAATGTGTATAGCACACCGCCCGGTTATTTCGCTCTGCAACATCGTGTTGCACCTCCTCGTAAGGCATACAGCCTTACTTCGTCGGCTTTCCTAGAATCTGGCACACCCTGCCCATTTTTGCTTTTCACACCGTTTTTTAGAGGTTCTCCTTAATTATACCACGTTTCATGCAGAACTTATTGAAACATTTTTTCGCTTTTTCGGTCGTTTGTGCAAGGGTTATCGCAACATTTCTTTCCGCTTTTTTGCATTTACTTTTGCATTTGACCCACTTTAGCGGCCAAGAGTCTTGACTTTTGTGCTTTGATATGGTAAAATGTTGATAAACTATCCGGTGGTTCGCCGCCGGAGTGCCTTAATGGAGGTATACTATGAAAAAAGATGAAAATATGGACTACCTGTTCAAGGCGATTCTTTCGCTCAGGACTGAGGACGAGTGCTACGCATTCTTTGAGGATCTCTGCACGCCGCAGGAACTGAAGGCTATTTCTCAGCGACTGCACGTTGCGAAGCTCCTGACCGACAACTGCGTATATAATGATATAGTAAAGAAAACCGGCGCAAGCACCGCTACAATTTCCAGAGTCAACAAGACTCTGAACTACCAGGCGGCGGGCGGCTATCAGATCGTTTTCGACCGCATGAAGGAAGATAAGTGATGGCGGGCTACGGCGTTTTCGCGCAGGTCTACGACAAGCTCACGCTGAACGTCCCGTACGGCCAGATTGCGGAGTATTATGATGGCAAAATCAGAAAGTTCCGCGACGGCGACGGGAATTTTCTGGCGGACGCAGGCTGCGGCACCGGAAATCTGACGGCGCGTCTGGCTAGGCTTGGCTACGATGTGATCGGCGCGGAGCCTTCCCCGGATATGCTCTCGGAAGCAATGAACAAGCCTCATGACGGGGTGCAGTACATCTGCCAGGATATGACGGAGCTTGACCTCTACGGCGAGGCAGATATCATCGTTTCGACCCTCGACAGCGTTAATCATCTCAGCTCCGCTGCGGATATCACGAAGTTCTTCAGGGCGGCGGCGCTCAATCTCCGCAGGGGAGGTCTGCTGCTGTTCGACTTCAATACTATATATAAGCACGAAAAAGTGCTGGCGGATAATGTGTTCGTTTACGACCTTGACGACGTTTACTGCGTGTGGCAGAACGAATTCAATCCGGAGGATAAAGGCGTGGATATTTCGCTGAACATCTTCGCTGAGGCGGAGGACGGTCTTTACGAGCGCATGGAGGAAAACTTCCGCGAGATCACCATGCCTTCTGAACAGGTGGAGAAACTACTTTCAGAAAGCGGGTTTGAGGTCCTGGAGGTCAGGGAATACCTCACCAACAGGGAACCGGGCGCACAGAGCGACAAGCTTATGTTCTGCGCAAGAAAAAAGTAACATTTCATCAGCATGGTTCATATAATGGAGATACAACATGGGAAAGTTAGTAAGAGCGCTTTCGGAGGACGGAAGCGTATTATGTTCCGCAATTGATACAACTGATATCGTAAGGGAGATCGAACGGCTGCACCAGCCTACCCCGGTAGTAACCGCCGCACTCGGCAGAATGTGCACGGCGGGCGCTATCATGGGCGCGCTGCTCAAGAACGAGGGTGATACCCTCACACTGCGCATTAACGGGGGCGGTCCCTGCGGTACGCTTACGGTCGTTGCCGACTACCGCGGCAATGTTAAATGCTGCGCTGGCAATGCAAAGGCTGCTGTTCCGCTCAGAAGCGACGGAGGGCTTGATGTTTCCGCCTGTGTTGGCCGCGACGGAAATCTCACCGTAGTCAAGGATATGGGGCTGAAAGAGCCGTATGTCGGGCAGATCCCGCTGGTTTCGGGGAATATTGCCGAGGATATTACGGCATACTATACAGTAAGCGAGCAGATACCTACAGTCTGCGCTCTTGGCATAGTGTTCAATGAGGACGCCACAATTAAAGCCGCGGGCGGGTATATGCTTCAGCTTGTGCCGCCGGTTCTGGACAGCTCTGTTAAGGTCATTGAGGACAATTTGCAGCATATGGAGTCCATTACGGGAATGCTGGAGAAGGGCCTCAAGCCGGAGGAACTTGCTGTTTCGGCTCTTGAGGGTCTCGGCGGTGAGATACTTGACCAGTGGGAAGCGGTGTACTATTGCGACTGTTCCCGTGAAAGAACCGAACAAATTCTGATCAGTCTGGGCAAGAAAGAGCTCCAGAAACTGGTGGACGAGGGTGAGGAAACGGAGGTTTGTTGTCACTTTTGCAATAAGAAGTATAGGTTTTCAACAGCTGAAATAAGCAACTTGCTCAAAGAACAAAAATAATAAAAAAAGTTTTAAAAAACGCTTGACAAAATTGCTTTTTGCGTGTATAATATAGAAGTCGCTTGACGAGAGACACAAAAGAAACGAAAACGAAAGCGATTTCTAAATGTGGAAGTTTAGCTCAGCTGGGAGAGCATCTGCCTTACAAGCAGAGGGTCATAGGTTCGAGCCCTATAACTTCCACCATATGGCCTGGTAGTTCAGTTGGTTAGAACGCCGCCCTGTCACGGCGGAGGTCGTGGGTTCGAGTCCCATCCAGGTCGCCATTGTTGCCTCTGTAGCTCAGTTGGTAGAGCAGGGGACTGAAAATCCCCGTGTCGTTGGTTCGATTCCGACCGGAGGCACCAATATGCGGATTTAGCTCATCTGGTAGAGCGCCACCTTGCCAAGGTGGAGGTAGCGAGTTCGAGCCTCGTAATCCGCTCCAATTTCGGCGCTATAGCCAAGTGGTAAGGCATGGGTCTGCAACACCCTGACCCCCAGTTCAAATCTGGGTGGCGCCTCCAACCCGCAAGGGTAATGACCTTCGGTAAATGTTTTCAAAACTTTTTCAAAAAATTTTGAAAAACCACTTGACAAACAGTTCCGAAAGTGATATAATAATCAAGTCGCCAAGAGAGCTAAGGCAAACGAAAGCGACGAGGTTAAGAAAAGCTCCTTGAAAATTGAACAATACAGAACGAATTAACATTACCTTGTCGATTCCTTGACAGAAATGTCGAGGTTGAGAGATGAGTAAATTCTGGATAAACACAGATTGCGTTAATTAAATTAACGTTAGCGTTTATCTGAACCAAGATTAGAATGCTCGAAAGAGCGTTTTGATACAAACTTTAAAGAGTTTGATCCTGGCTCAGGACGAACGCTGGCGGCACGCCTAACACATGCAAGTCGAGCGGAGATTGAGAGCTTGCTCTCATGGTCAGCGGCGGACGGGTGAGTAACACGTGAGCAACCTGCCTTTCAGAGGGGGACAACAGTTGGAAACGACTGCTAATACCGCATAACATTGCCGAACGGCATCGTTTGGCAATCAAAGGAGCAATCCGCTGAAAGATGGGCTCGCGTCTGATTAGATAGTTGGTGAGGTAACGGCCCACCAAGTCGACGATCAGTAGCCGGACTGAGAGGTTGATCGGCCACATTGGGACTGAGACACGGCCCAGACTCCTACGG